>Ga0209811_10000009_pt1 | contig 102642 bp, 87 predicted proteins | sample Coa_R1_6_FD_187161 | JGI IMG/M metagenome (GOLD analysis project Ga0209811, IMG submission 187161) | Surface soil microbial communities from Centralia Pennsylvania, which are recovering from an underground coalmine fire. - Coalmine... | ecosystem: Environmental > Terrestrial > Soil >... | reverse complement strand
AGGAGGTGAGCACCAGCCTGATCGCCGGCGCCATCACCGGCTAACCAACAACCTCGAAGGCATCACCCCTCGTACACCACGGATCCGGACTTGACCCGGGTGAGACCGCTTCCGCTGCCGCCCCGCTTCACGGGAGCACCGTTCGCCGCCGCGGACGCGCGGGCAGCGGGCGTGTCCGATGGACGCCTCAGTGGACGACGGCTGACTATTCCCACGCGGGGCGTCCGGTCGGCCGACGCCGCCGCTGCCGTCGGCGACCGGGCGGCCGCATTCATGCTGGCCCTGCCTCCCGATGTGGCGTTCAGTCATCTGACCGCCGCCCAGCTGTGGGGGCTGCCGCTCACCCGGTCCCTGGAGTCCGCACCCGGTCTGCACCTGATCCGGCGTAGCCACCTGCCCCAGATCCGCCGGGAGGGATGTCACGGCCATCGCGGTCTCCAGAGTCGGGCGCTGTGGCGACTTGACGACCTGCCCGTCGTCGGGCGCGAGGACACCTGGTGTGATCTGGGCGAGCTCGGTGGCTCCGTGCTCACCGTGGACGACCTCATCGTGCTCGGGGATACCGTCGTGACACGGCTCGACACCGAGGCTGCTGCACCCGAGTGGGCCGATGAGGAGTCCTGTGCCAGGTCGGCGGCGCGCCTCGTCCGCGCGGCGCCTTGGCAGGCAGCCCAGAGTCTGCGATCCGGGCAGCCTGAGTCCGGGCTGACCGGCCGTGACCTGCTGGCCGCGTGCTTGACGTCCCGGGTGCGTCCGCGTGGGAAGGTCCGGCTCGAGGAGGCCCTCGGCCTGGTCCGCAGCGGGGTAAGGTCACCCATGGAGACCCGGTCGAGGATCATGTTCCACCGGGCTGGCTTCCCCGAGCCTCTCGTCAACGAGGTGATCCGCGACGACGCCGGCGGCTTCCTCCTGGAGGGAGATCTGGTCTGGCGGGACCAGAAGGTGATCGGTGAGTACCAGGGCGAGCACCATGCGTCGATCCACCGCCGGAGCAGCGACTCGTCCCGGGCGTCGGTGGCCGAGGACTTCGGCTGGACGGTTCTGGAGATCTACGCCGCAGACGTCTTCAACCGGCCCCGACGGATCGCCTGCCTGCAGAGGTTCGCCCGCGCACTCGACCTCGATCCGGCCACCCTTCGAGTCGAGTGATCACGACACTCGCAGTGCCCGACGGCGCACCCCGAGCGTCGTGATCACTCGACAGCCGCCGACCCGGACGGTGGTCCTGGGAAGGCGGCAGAAATGAGTGAGGCTCCGCGCGTCAGCGCGGAGCCTCACTCACTATCTGTAGCCCCGACGGGATTCGAACCCGCGCTACCGCCTTGAGAGGGCGGCGTGCTAGGCCGCTACACAACGGGGCCTCTAGCGGTTGTCCGTCGGCGTGAGCCGGGTCGGACAGCGGAGGAAACCATACCCTTGCGAGCGACTTTCTCCGAATCGACCTCCACCGCCAAAGCGGCGGGTTGATCGTGGCTGGGGTACCAGGACTCGAACCTAGAACGGATGAACCAGAATCACCAGTGTTGCCAATTACACCATACCCCAAGGGGGTATCGACGCCCTTTCGTCACGGGGACGACGCGGCGGCGAACCAAGGAGAGACTGTACCGGTCGGCGACGGGTCGCCCCAAATCGCCGGGGACATCTCCCCGTCGTCAGGCAGCTCATCGACACCGGCCCGAAACCCGTCGGTCGGCCCGAGAGTCATTCCCGGGTCAGCAGCTCGGGGCACTCGGCGAGCGACGAGATCACTGGTATGCCGGCCCGCTCGGCTTCCGCGACCAGCTCCGGATCCCGCTCATAACCCTCCCGCCGCAGCCAGACCGCGCGCAGCCCCGCGCCGACAGCACCCTCGATGTCGGTCTCCAGCTCGTCCCCCACGAACACCGCCTCCTCCGGCGCGACGCCGACGAGCTCGCAGAGGTGGAGGAAGCCCTCCGGCTCCGGCTTGGGCCGGCCCAGGGTGTCACGGGTGATGACCGGTCCGACCCGGCCCGTGAGGCCCGACCACGCCAGCTTGCCCTCGGTGTAGACCTCGCCGGAGTTGGTGAACACGCCCACCTGCCAACGGTTCTCGAGGCATCGCCGAAGGAGCGGAGACACGTCGTCGAAGGCGGCGATCCGATCGGAGAACGCCGGCCCGTATGCCGCCTCGAAGGCTTCGGCGTCGCCGTCCCGCGAGGCGATGCCGAGGCTCTGCAGGGTGGCGGCCACCCGGCGACGCCTCATGGTCCAGAAGTCGACCTCACCGCGGGTGAAGGCGGCGAACCAGCCCTCGGCGTCGGCACGGAACAGGCGCCCACCCTCCAGAGCTGCCCCGTCCGTGAGCTCCGGACGTATCGCCGACAGCGCCACCGGCGCACTGGCCTCCATGGCGGCCCGGGTCGTGATGAGGGTGTCGTCGAGGTCGAACAGCACGGCCCGCACCGGACCCCCGGACCCCGTCCCCAACCCGGGCTCACGGCATACGGGACCGTCACCGACCAACGAGCTCAGGCGAGGTCCTCACGCAGCCGCCGGAGCCGGGCGATCGTCGAGTGCTTGCCGAGGATCTCCATCGACTCGAAGAGCGGCGGGCTGATCCGGGCCCCCGAGACGGCCGTCCGCGGCGGACCGAACGCGAGCTTCGCCTTGATCCCCAACCCGTCGATGAGGGCCGAGCGGAGTGCCGCCTCGATGGCCGGGGCGTTCCAGCCCGACTCGCTGCCGAGGACTCCGGTCCCTGTGTCGTCCAGGGCGCCGAGCGACTCCAGCGCGGCGTCGAGCACCCGCGGAGCGTCGTCGCCGAGCCCGGCGCGCGCGTCGTCGGCGATCTCCAGCGCCTGGTCGGCGACGAAGAACGGCGCCACGAGCGGGGTCGCCTCGGCGAGGGTGACGATGCGGGTCTGGATCAGCTCGGCCACGCTGCGCAGGCGGGCGAGCTCGCCGAGCGAGGGGTTGTCGCCGAGCACGCCGTCCTTGGTGAGGAACGGAAGCAGCCGGTGGGCGAAGTCCCCGATCTCGAGATCACGGATGTAGACGCCGTTGAGCCAGTCCAGCTTCTTGAGGTCGAAGATCGGGCCGACCGGGTTGACCTTGCGCCAGTCGAAGTCGTCCTTGAACTCCTCGAACGTGAAGACCTCGACATCGTTGCCCTCGGCGTCCTGACGCGGCGGATAGGCAAGCAGGGCAAGGAAGTTGCCGAGCGCCTCGGGCAGGTAGCCCTGCTCCTGGAACCAGGTCAGCCGGGCTGCCGGGTTCTTGCGCTTGGAGATCTTGGACTTGTCCAGGTTGCGCAGCAGCGGCATGTGGGCGAACTTCGGCGCCTCGAGCCCGAGCCACTTGTAGAGCAGGAGGTGCTTGGGCGTGGAGGAGATCCACTCCTCGCCGCGGACGACGTGGGTGATCGCCATCTCGTGGTCGTCGACGACGACGGCGAGGTGGTAGGTCGGGAACCCGTCGGCCTTGACGACGACCTGGTCGTCGGGGCGCGGCGCCGACACGGTGCCACGGATGAGGTCCTCGAAGGTGAGCTCGACGTCGTCGGGAATGAGCATCCGGACGACGGGGGTCTCGGTGAACCCGGGCAGCGCGGCCCGCTCCTCGCGCGTCTTGCCGTAGCAGAGCCGGTCGTAGCCGGTGGGCTGCTTGTTCTTCTGCTGCTCCTCGCGCATCTGCGCGAGCCGCTCGGTGGAGCACCAGCAGTAGTAGGCGTGGCCGTCGGCGAGGAGGCGCGCGGCATACGGGGCGTAGGTGTCGAGCCGCTCGGACTGGCGGTACGGAGCCATCGGCCCGCCGATGTCCGGACCCTCGTCCCAGTGGAAGCCGAGCCAGTGCAGGGTGTCGAACACCTGCTGCTCGCTGTCGGCGCGGAAGCGGGCGCGGTCGGTGTCCTCGATCCGCAGGATGAACTGGCCGCCCTCCTTGCGGGTGAAGGCGAGGTTGAACAGCGACATGTATGCCGTGCCGACGTGCGGGTCTCCCGTGGGGGACGGGGCGACGCGCAGACGGACAGGGCCCAGCTTCTCTTTGGTCATGGTGCTGCCGATTCTAGGGAACGGCGCGACGGTCGCTCGTCGGTGCTCGTCAGTGCCGCACGAAGGGGTTGGTCAGCACGCCGATCCCCTCGATCTCGACCTCGACCCGCTGGCCGGGCTGGACCGGGCCGACGCCTGCGGGCGTGCCGGTGAGGATGACGTCGCCGGGCAGCAGGGTGAACGCCTTGCTCACGTAGGAGACCAGGGCTGCGACGCCGTGGATCATGTCGGCCGTCGTGCCGTCCTGGACCGGTTCGTCATCGAGGTGGGTCGTGATGCGCAGGTCGCCGACGTCCAGGTCGGTCTCGATCCACGGGCCGAGCGGGCAGAACGTGTCGAACCCCTTGGCCCGGGCCCACTGCCCGTCGGACTTCTGCAGGTCGCGGGCCGTCACGTCGTTGGCGACGGTGTAGCCGAGGATCACCTTGGCCGCGTCCTCGGGCTCCACGTCCTTGCAGACCCGGCCGATGACGACGGCCAGCTCTCCCTCGTAGTGGACGTTGTCGCTCTGCGGCGGCATGACGACCGGGTCGCCCGGCCCGATGACGGCGGTGTTGGGGATGAGGAACAGGAGCGGCTCGGCCGGGACCTCGCCCCCCATCTCAGCCGCGTGGTCGGCGTAGTTGCGTCCCACGCCGATCACCTTGCTGCGCGGGATGACCGGCGCGAGGAGGCGGACGTCGTCGACGGCATACGTCTGCCCGGTCAGCTCGATCTTGGTGTAGAGCGGGTCGCCGGTGATGCCGGCGATCTTCTCCCCCGCCCCGTCGACGAGGCCGTATGCCGGGTCCTCACCGGTCGTGAATCTCGCGATGCGCATGGCCCCAGCCTAGAGACCTACCGCCTGCCCAGCCGCGCCACCACCGTGTGCGCCATGAGTGCGTAGCCCTGGTCGTTGGCGTGGATGTCGAGCTTGCCGCACATCCAGGTGAGGGTGCAGATCGTCGCGACGTTCGTGGGCAGGGTCCCGAGCCCCGGCACGCTGACGGGAGTCTGGTCGGTGCTGCGGAAGCTCGTCGCGACGTCGGCCACCCGGGCCCGCGTGCCGACCGCTGTGGCGATGACCGTGTTGAGCTGGGCCTGCAGAGCCGTCGACTGCTCGGCGACGACCTGGCCGGTCGGTCCGAGCAGCCACGCCGCGAGGAACGGGTTGTAGTAGTTGAGGACCACGATCGTCGCGTGGGGCGCGAGCGTCCTCAGCTTCTTGACGACGGTCGGCAGGGTGGCGGCGATGTGTCCGAGCCCGGCCTGGATGCAGACCGTGTCGATGACCAGGGTGGTCCGGTTGACGCACGGCTGGACGTCGTTGGCGCCGATGTCCAGGGTGATGGTCCGCGTCGTCCTGCCGTGGGCGCGCAGGAAGCTGACGGCCTGGGCGAGCTGGGAGCCGCGCGAGAAGTCACACATGCCCCCGGCGACCAGGGTCACGACGGTCTCCCCGGAGCAGGCCAGGTTCACCAGCTGGGTCCGCGGTTGGTCGGCTCGGATCGCGGCATACGTGCCCCCGACGTAGCCGCCGGTCTTGTCGTCCCCGAGCCCGGGCTGGTAGCCGGCGGCCAGCGAGTCGCCGAGGGCCAGGTAGTAGCCCACCGCGCGGTCACGGGGGTCGCCGTGGTCGTGCCGTGGGTCGGCCGAGGCGACGGCAGCCACGCCGACGACGAGGCCGAGGCAGGCGAGGAGGGCAAGGAGGGTGCGTTTCATCCGGAACTCCTGGTGGGTGCGACGGTGGACCCGGGGTGCTCTGGCGCACGCTACTCCCGGGACCTGCGCGCGGTGCCGTTCGCGCCGACCTAGGCTTGACGCCCGTGAGCGAGGTCTGGGAGCGCGAGCGGTGGTCGGCCGTCGAGGCGGCGCACCACGCCCGGGTCGACGCCCTGACCGCGGGGCACCGGGCCCGACGGGCGGCCGGGGAGAGCCACCCGGTCGAGGACTTCCTCTTCACGTACTACCACCATTCCCCCGCCCAGCTGCGCCGTTGGCATCCCGGCCCGGGCGTCCGGCTCGCCAGAGCATCCCGTATGCCGCGCGCCGGCTGGGCCTTCCACGTCACCTCCGCCGACGGCTCCGTCGGGCTCGACCTGCCGGCATACGTCGAAAAGCGTGGCAGCACAGTGCGGTTCATCCGCGAGCTGCTCACCCGGACGACGGAGCGGCCGGCGCAGCTGGGCTGCTTCGGGCTGCACGAGTGGGCCATGGTGCACCGCCTCGGCGACGACGAGATCCGGCACCGCGGGTGGCCGCTGCGGCTCGGTCCGGCCGGCACCGACGCGGTGGTCGAGAGCCACCAGATCCGGTGCTCGCACTTCGACGCCTACCGCTTCTTCACCGAGTCGGCGGTCCCTCTCAACGCGCTCCGCCCGACCCGGGAGACCCAGGTTGCGATGGAGCAGCCGGGTTGCCTGCATGCCGGGATGGACGTCTACAAGTGGGCGTTCAAGCTGGCGCCGGCGATCCCGAGCGAGCTGACGGCCGACTGTTTCGAGCTGGCCCGCGACATCCGCGAGCTGGACATGCGGGCCTCGCCCTACGACTTCGCGGACCTGGGCTACGAGCCGGTGTCGATCGAGACGGCAGCCGGCAAGGCGGCATACGTCGCCGCTCAACGAGAGTTCAGTGAGCGGTCGAATGCCTTGCGGCACAAGCTGATCCATGCCATCGACCTGGTCCTCGAGGTGGGCGGTCAGACCTAGACCATGGAGCAATGCTCGGGCGCCGGGGATATTTCTACGCCGTACGGGCATTTCTGCCTCACGGCTGAGTGAGGCGGCAAGGTCCGGCTCAGCGGGCGGCGACCTTGGCCCGGATCAGGCCGTAGGTGACGCCTTCGACGAGGGCCTGCCAGGACGCCTCGACGATGTTGGCGGCGACGCCGATCGTCTCCCAGGACGTCGATCCGTCGGAGGTCTCGATGAGGACGCGCGTCACGGCGTCGGTGCCGTGGGCGGCGTCGAGGATGCGGACGCGGTAGTCGATCAGCTCGAGGGCGTCGAGCTCGGGGTAGGCCGGCAGGAGGGCCTGGCGCAGGGCGTGGTCGAGGGCGTTGACCGGGCCGTTGCCCTCCCCCGTCGCGACGACTCGCTGGCCCCCCGCGTTGACCTTGACGGTGGCCTCGGACAGGGCGTCCCCCTGCCCGCGTCGGTCGGTGATGACGCGCCACGACTCGACGTCGAAGTAGTCGGGCAGCTGCCCCAGCTCGCGGCGCAGCAGGAGGTCGAACGACGCGTCGGCCGCGTCGAAGGTGTAGCCGCGCAGCTCCAGGTCCTTGACCCGGGCGAGCACGCGCTGCACGGTTGCGCTGTCCTCGGACAGGTCCTGGCCGAGCTCGCGGGCCTTGAGCTCGATCGACGCCCGCCCGGCCATGTCGGACACAAGCATCCGCATGTCGTTGCCGACGGCCTGGGGGTCGGTGTGCTGGTAGAGGTCGGGGTCGATCTTGATCGCGCTCGCGTGCAGGCCGGCCTTGTGCGCGAACGCGCTCGCCCCGACGTAGGGCTGACGGGAGTACGGCGGCACGTTGGTCACCTCGCTGATCGCGTGGGCGATCCGGGTCGCCTCCTGGAGGCGGTGCGGCTCGATGACCTGCTGGCCGAGCTTGATCTGCAGGTTGGAGACGACGGTGAGCAGGTCGGCGTTGCCGGTCCGCTCGCCGTAGCCGTTGATGGTCCCCTGGACGTGGGTGGCCCCTGCGTCGAGGGCGGCCATCGAGTTGGCCACGGCGCACCCGGTGTCGTTGTGGCAGTGGATGCCGAGCCGGGCGCCGGTGGCGTCCAGGACGTCGGCCACCAGGTCGCCGACCTGGCCGGGCAGCATGCCGCCGTTGGTGTCGCACAGGGCGACGACCTCGGCGCCGCTCTCCATGGCGACACGGACCGCCTCCAGCGCATAGGCGCGGTCCACGGCATACCCGTCGAAGAAGTGCTCGGCATCGAGGAAGACGCGCCGTCCCTCGCCGTGCAGGAAGGTGACGGTGTCGCGGATCATCGCGAGGTTCTCCTCCGGCGTGGTCCGCAGGGCCCGCTCGACGTGGCCGATGTGGCTCTTGGCCACGAGCGTGACGACCGGCGCCTGGCTGTCGAGCAGCGCGCGGACGAGCGGGTCGGAGGACGCGGCGCCCCCAGCACGCCGCGTCGCTCCGAATGCCGCCAGGGTGGCGTTCCGGAGCGTGAGCTCCGTGGCCGCCCGCGCGAAGAACTCGGTGTCCTTGGGGTTCGCGCCCGGCCAGCCGCCCTCGATGAAGCCGACGCCGAGCTCGTCCAGGTGACCTGCAATGGCCAGCTTGTCCGCGACGGAGAGGTTGAGCCCCTCCTGCTGCGCACCGTCGCGCAGGGTCGTGTCGTAGACGTGGAGGTTGGTCATCATGTCGCCTTTGGCTCGGGTAGGTGTCAGAACTTCGTCGTATGCCGTGCTGTCCCATTCTCCGACCCGCCGCGCCCGCGACCGGTCAGGGGTGGTGACCGGCTGCGCTCTGCTTCGTGATGACCGCTCCGATGACGAGCAGCGCCTCACAAAGCAAAAGACCCCCCGGGTGCGGGAGGTCTGCGCGACGAGGAAGTCTCGTCGCGCTAGCCGATAATGAGGGCCGCGGTGGCGGCGCTGCAGTACGTCACGCGCTCACCTTCCCACAGGCCGGCGGTCGGCGCGACCACGCCATCCACATGCTGGACGCCGTGTCAGTGAGCACTGGCCCCGTATGCCGGTCAGGCGGCGATCGAGCGGAGGGCGGCTCGCACGCGGGCCAGGATCAGGTCGGGTCGGTCCAGCTCTGCCCAGACGACCCGGATGACGACGAACCCCAGGGCCCGCAGCAGGTCCTCGCGCTCCTTCTCCGCAGCGAGCGCCCGCCGGCCGTCCGCTCCCTCGTACTTCACCAACCCGTCGAACTCGACGACGACGCGGTCACCGACGAGGAAGTCGACCCGCGCCACCACTCGCCCACCGCGCCGGCGCACCTCCATCTGGCTGCGAACGCGCACCCCCAGGATCTGCAGGATGAGCCGCAGCCGGGTCTCGCCCGGCGACTCGGCGAGCCCATCGGCGAGCCGGACGAGCTCCCGGATCCGCTGGCAGCCTCGGACCCGCTCGGCCGGAGGTGCCGCTGCGCTGATCTCTGCGATGGTCGTCAGCCCGCGATGCAGGGCCCCGTCGGCGGCCACGAGACCAGCCACCAGCCCCGACGCGAGCGCTGTCTGGACGACGGCCCGAGCCACTGGTACAGCCAACAGCCCGTCCACGTCGATCGGCACCACCCCCGCCTCTCGGACGTGCGTGACGACGCCCGACCGACGGAACGGGCGCTTGACCGACGCGCTGAGGTCGACCTTCTCCAGGTCGACCCCGTAGAGGGGCAGCCCATGGATGGCGAGCGCCGCATGGTGCGATGCCACCGCGTCGGGCCGATGGAGGAGTGCCGCCTTGGTCCGGAGCAGCAGCCTCGTCCAAGGCTCGGCGACCTGCCATGTCTCGCGAACCGCGAACTCACCCGGGCGCAGCCTGTGGATCGCGCCGCCATTGGCGAGTCGGGCGAGGTCCTGCCGGGTGAGGCCGAATCCACGCGCTTGACCCGACGTGAAGACCCCGCCTTGACCAGCAGCCAGGACCCTCAGGGGCGACGGGAGCGATGGCCCCCCGGCGCCATTGACCCCAGCTGGGACTGCGCTTTTGGATTCGGCCGTCGACATGTCCCGCACTCTGGCTGCGGGGTCGGAAGGTGCGCCACCTCGGTTGACCATCCTGTGGATGCCGACTCGCCAGTCATGGGTCTGTGGACAACCCCAGCGTGGTCACTTGTCGCAAGGGTGGCCGAACGTTCGACCACCCTTGCGACAAACGAACACTCCGCCAGATCCGACGCCCCGGGCGGCGGGGGGGCGCTGGGTCAGGGGTGGCGGGCGGCCGCGGCGGCGGCGAGGGCGGCGAAGAGCCGGTTGTCGTCGCCCGCCTCGGGGTGCCACTGGACCGCGAGCCGGAAGGTCGCCGACGGGTCCTCCATCGCCTCCAGCGTCCCGTCGGCGTGCCAGGCGGCGGGCAGGTAGCCGCTGTCCTCCAGTGACGTGGGCGCGACGGCCTGGTGGTGGTAGGTCGGCACCGCGCGTGGCCCGGCACCGATGACATCGGCGAGCGTGGTGTCCACCTCGACGGTCACGACGTGCGACCCGAAGGCTCCGACGTCCGGTGAGTGCTCGTCGCCACCCACCCGGTCGGGCACGTGCTGCTCGAGGTGGGCGTCGGCCGCGACTGCCATGACCTGCATCCCGCGACAGACTCCCAGGGTCGGCAGGTCGAGCTCGCGGGAGACGTCGGCGAGGGCGATCTCCCAGGCGTCCCGGTCGCGGCGGGGGGGCTGGGCGGTCGCGTCGGGTACAGCGGCATACCGGCTGGACTCGATGTCCGCGCCCCCGGCGATGACCAGCCCGTTGAGCCGGGCGAGGACGTCGGCGGCCATCGCGTGCGTCGCGTCCTCGCGCGGCGGCAGGATGACGGCGATGCCACCGGCGCGCTCGACATGGGCGACATAGGCGTGCGGCAGCACCGCCGACTTCTGCGCCACCCACGGCGACCGGTCGACGAGCTCGACGTAGCAGGAGATCCCGATGACCGGCATACGGCTCATGTCGTATGCCGTTCTCAGAGCGGGGTGACGTAGGCGCCGGAGATGCCGCCGTCGACGAGGAAGGTCGAGGCGGTCATGAAGGACGACTCGTCGGAGGCCAGGAAGAGGACGGCGTTGGCCATCTCCTCGGGCTCGCCGAACCGGCCCATCGGCACGTGGACGAGCCGGCGGGCGGCCCGCTCCTCGTCCTTGGCGAACAGCTCCTTGAGCAGCGGCGTGTTGACCGGTCCGGGACAGAGCGCGTTGACCCGGACGCCCTGGCGGGCGAACTCCACCCCGAGCTCGCGGGTCATCGAGAGCACGCCGCCCTTGGACGCCGAGTAGGAGATCTGCGAGGTCGCCGCCCCCATGACCGCGACGAACGAGGCGGTGTTGATGATCGAGCCGCGCTTCTGCTCGAGCATGTAGGGCAGCGCCGCCTTGCAGCACAGGTAGACCGAGGTGAGGTTGACCTCCTGGACCCGCCGCCACGCGTCGAGCTCGGTCGTGAGGATCGAGTCGTCGTCGGGCGGGCTGATGCCGGCGTTGTTGAAGGCGACGTCGACCGAGCCGTAGGTGTCCTTGGCGACCTTGAAGAGGTTGTCGACCTCCTCCTTGCTCGTCACGTCGACGTGCACATAGGTGCCGCCGACCTCCTCCGCGATCTGGGCGCCGACCTCGTCGGACAGGTCGCCGATGACGACCTTGGCCCCCTCCTCGGCGAAGCGGCGCACCGTCGCCAGGCCGATGCCGGAGCACCCGCCGGTGATGACGGCGACTCTGCCCTCGAGCCGTCCCGGTCGGTCAACCATGTCGATTCCCTCTCAGTCGTTGGTGTTGAAGAAGACGTTCTTGGTCTCGGTGAACGCGTCGAGCGCGTCCGGGCCGAGCTCGCGGCCGATGCCGCTGGCCTTGAAGCCGCCGAACGGGGTCGAGTACCGGACGCTGCTGTGGCTGTTGACGCTGAGGTTGCCGGCCTCGACACCCCGGGCCACCCGGATGCCGCGACCGAGGTCTTTTGTCCAGATCGACCCGGAGAGCCCGTATGCCGTGTCGTTGGCTTTCGCGATCGCGTCGGCCTCGTCGTCGAACGGCAGCACGGCGACGACCGGCCCGAAGATCTCCTCACGCCAGACCTTGTCGCCGGTCGACTTCGGGAGGACGACGGTGGGCGGGTACCACCAGCCCTTGCCCTCGGGTGCCGAGCCGCGGAAGGCGACGTCGACCGGCTCGTCGCTCTCGTCGACGTAGCCCCGGACGGTGTCGCGCTGGCCGCTGCTCACGAGCGGGCCCATCTCGGTCGACTCGTCGCCCGGGTCACCGACCCGCACCGCCTGGAGGGCCGCCTCGAACTGCTCCATGAAGGCGTCGAAGACGTTGCGCTGCACCAGGATTCGACTCCGAGCACAGCAGTCCTGGCCGGCGTTGTCGAGGAACGACATCGGCGCGGCAGCGGCTGCAGCTGCCACGTCGGCGTCGTCGAAGACGATGTTGGCGCTCTTCCCGCCGAGCTCGAGGGTGATCCGCTTGAGCGAGTCAGCGGCTTTGCGCATGATCCCCTGGCCGACCGCGGTCGAGCCGGTGAAGCAGACCTTGCGGACGTCGGGATGGGTGACGAACCGTTCTCCCACAACCGATCCCTTGCCGGCCAGCACGGTGAAGACGCCCTCGGGGAGGCCTGCCTCGAGGGCCAGGTCGCCGAGCCGGATGGCGGTGAGCGGGGTGAGCTCGGCCGGCTTGAGGACGACGGTGTTCCCTGCGGCCAGGGCAGGGGCGAAGCCCCAGCCCGCGATGGGCATCGGGAAGTTCCACGGCACGATGACTGACACGACGCCGAGCGGCTCCTTGAAGGTCACGTCGAGCCCGCCGGCCACCGGGATCTGCCGGCCGAACAGCCGCTCGGGCGCCGCCGAGTAGTAGGTCAGCACGTCGCGGACGTTGCCCGCCTCCCAGCGCGCGTTGCCGATCGTGTGCCCGGCGTTGGTCACCTCGAGCTGGGCGAGCTCCTCGAGGTGCTCGTCCACCACCTGGCCGAAGCGCCGGAGCAGCCGGCCGCGGTCGGCCGGCGCGATGCCGCGCCACGCCGGCCCGACCTCCACCGCCTTGGCGATGGCAGCATCGGTCTCCTCGACCCCGACGAGGTCGATGGTCCGCACCGTCTCCTCGGTCGCAGGGTTGACGACCGCATGGGTCGTCAACGTCGGACTCACCTGGGTGCTCACAGCCTTTCGAAGCCTCTCACTCGTTCCCAGTCGGTCACTGCCGCGTTGAAGGCGTTGATCTCCACGTCGGCGGCGTTGACGTAGTGGTCGACCACCTCGTCGCCGAACGCCGCCCGTGCCACGGCCGACCCGGCGAGCAGGTCGCGGGCTTCGGCCAGGGTGCCCGGGACGTGCTCGTAGTCGGCGAGGTAGGCGTTGCCCACGCACGGTTCGGGGAGGGTCAGACCCTCCCGTATGCCGTGCAGTCCGCCGGCCATCATGGCAGCCGTCGCGAGGTAGGGGTTCACGTCCCCTCCCGGCACCCGGTTCTCGACGCGCATCCCGGCGCCATGACCCACGACGCGCAGCGCGCAGGTCCGGTTGTCGGTGCCCCAGGCAACCGCCGTCGGGGCGAACGAGCCCGCGGCATACCGCTTGTAGGAGTTGATGTTCGGCGCGTAGAAGTAGGTGAGCTCGCGCATCGTGGCGAGGACCCCGGCCATGAACTGGTCGAACAGCTCGCCGCGCCCGCCGTCTCGGCCGGGGTCGGCGAAGACGATCTCGCCGTCCGCTCCCCGCAGCGAGAGGTGGATGTGGCAGGAGTTGCCCTCGCGCTGGTCGTACTTGGCCATGAAGGTGAGCGACTGGCCGTGCTGGGCGGCGATCTGCTTGGCGCCGGTCTTGTAGATGACGTGGTTGTCACAGGTGCGCAGGAGCTCGTCGTAGAGGAAGCCGATCTCGTGCTGGCCGAGGTTGCACTCGCCCTTGGTGCCCTCGACGACCATCCCGGCGCGGTACATCTCCTTGCGGATGTCGCGCAGCAGCGGCTCGACGCGAGCACCGCCGACGATCGAGTAGTCGATGTTGTAGCGGTTGGCGCCGGTGAGGCCTCGGTAGTCCATGTCCCAGGCCTGCTCGTAGGACTGCTCGAAGACGATGAGCTCCAGCTCGGTCCCGGCATACGCGACCCACCCCTGCTCGGCGGCGGCCGCGATCTGTCCCTTGAGGATGCTGCGCGGTGACTGGGCCACCGGACCGGAACCGTCGAGCCAGGCGAGGTCACACTGGATGGTGGCCGTGTTGGGTTCGCCGGGGGTGCGACGGAGGGTGTCGAGATCGAGGACGAACTCGAAGTCGCCGTAGCCACGCTCCCAGCTGGACATGGCGTAGCCGTCGACGGTGTTCATGTCGACGTCGACGGCGAGGAGGTAGTTGCAGCCCTCGGTGCCGTGGTCGACGACGAAGTCGAGGAAGTAGTGACCTTCCAGCCGCTTCCCCTGGAGCCGGCCCTGCATGTCGGTGAAGGCGACGATGACGGTGTCGGTCTCACCGCTCTCGATCTCCTCGCGCAGCTGGCTCATCGTGAGGCGTGGTGGCCCGCCCTTGGTGCTGCTCATGCCCACTCCTGTGTGTTGGATGGCGTTGTCGGTCGGTGTGCTCGGTCGGTGGTGGCGTGGTCTCCTGTGCGGGACTCGGCCGTGCGTTCGCGGCTCATCCGATGAGCCCCCGCAACAAGGCTGCCGTGGCGTCGCAGTGCTCCTCCATGGCCAGGCGCGCACCAGCCGCGTCGCCGCCGAGGACCGCCGCGACCACGGCGTCGTGCTGGTCGTTGGAGTGCTCGATGTTGCGACGCAGCACCGGGATCGCGCCCAGCATCTCCCCCAGCGCCGCCTGCGCCCGAGTGACCGCCTCGATGAGCATCGGCGAGGCCGAGAGGGTCGCGACGGCGAGGTGGAAGCGGCTGTCGGCCAGCCGGTGGGCGGCGTTGTCGGGGGCGTCACGCGCGTGCCGAGCACTCTCGAGCAGCCAGCCGCGCTGGTCCGCCGCGAGTGCCCGGGTCGCTGCCAGGGCTGCTGCGCCCGGCTCGACGACCCGGCGGAAGTCCAGGGCGTCGCGCAGGGCGGCCCCGGTGCGGACCGGAAGATCCGCGGTCCCCGGTTCCTGACCGGCATACGTGACGACGGTCCCGCCGCCCCGCCCGCGGCGGGTCGCGACGAGCCCGGAGTCGCGCAGCGCGGCGATGGCCTCACGCAGGGTGTTGCGGCTGACGCCGAGCCGCTCGGAGAGCTCCCGCTCGGGTGGGAGCAGCTCGTCCTTGGTGAAGACGCCGAGCCGGATCGCGGTGGCCAGCTGCTCGACCGTGGCCTCGAAGGCATTGCCCGCCGCTGGACGCAGCACGGCCTCGGACAGAGGCGCCACGCCGGCCACGATGCTCACCCGACGATCCAATACCCCCGACGCCCCGGCGTCAATGGTCCGAGACTGAACCATTTAGCCTCCCTTGCCGAGTCGAAGGCCGTCGGGGTCGAGCGGTGCCCGCAGGCTCACGGCGATCGGGACGAGTCGGCCGGCGAGGTCGACCTGCCAATGACCGGTCCGCAGCCAGTCCAGGGGCGCGGTCCCGGCGGCTCGGTCGCCCACGAGTGCCAGCCCGACCGACCGGCCGAGGGTGCTCCCGTATGCCGCGCTCGTCACCTGGCCGACCGGCTCGTCGTCGCGCAGGACGAGCTCCCCGCCCCAGAGGTATGCCGTGGGGTCGCTCGCGGTGAACGACACCACCCGACGCCTCGGCCCGCCGGCCCTGGCCTCCTGCACTGCCGCGCGACCGAGGAAGTCGACGTCCGTCGACAGCTTGCAGGCAAAGGTCAGGCCGGCCTCCACTGGGCCGGTGTCGGTCGTCAGCTCGCGGCCGAACGCGCGGTAGCCCTTCTCCAGGCGCATCGCCTCGATGGCGTAGTAGCCCGCAGGCACCACCCCCAGCGGCGCGCCCGCCCGGAACAGTTCGCGGTAGACCCCGACCGCCAGTTCCGTTGGTACATAGAGCTCCCAGCCCAGCTCACCGACGTAGGTGATCCGGGTCGCTCGCACCGTCGAGTGCCCGACGTGCACCTCCCGGCTGGTCCCGAACGGGAAGCCGGCGTCGTCGAAGGCATCGGGCGACAACGCCTCCAGCAGGGCACGCGAGGCCGGGCCCATCACCCCGAACACGGCATACGCACTCGTCTGGTCGACGACGGAGACGTTCATCCCGGTCGGCACGTGCCGCCGGATCCAGTCGATGTCCCTGACCGTCGTCGCGGCACTGCTCACCACGAGGAAGTCCTGTCGGCCCAGGCGGGTCACGGTGACGTCAGCCTCGTAGGTCCCGCGCGAGCTGAGCATCGCCGTGTAGACGGCTCGCCCCACCGGCACGGCCAGGTCGGCCGAGCAGATCCACTGCAGGGCGGCCTCGGCGTCAGGGCCGCTGACGAGGTACTTGGAGAACGACGTCTGGTCGAAGACCGCGGCCGCCTCCCGGCATACGCGCTGCTCCTCCAGGCACCAGTCGACCCAGGAGGGGCGGTCCCACGAGTAGTCGATGACTGGCGAAACACTTTGCGGGGCAAAGACATTGGCCCGTTCCCAGCCGTTGCGGCTGCCGAAGCAGGCGTTCTGCTCGATGAGTAGGTCGTGGACCGGGGACACGCGTTGCGGGCGAGCCGACTCCAGCTCTCGACCCGGCCACGGCACGGCGTAGTGCAGCCCGAGCACCTCCCCGACCCGCGCACGCAGCCAGGCGTTGTTGCCGTTCAGCGGGGAGAAGCGGCGGATGTCGGCGCTGATCAGATCCATCGTCGGTTCGCCCTCGACAACCCACTCCGCGAGGGCCCGGCCGGCGCCACCGGCCGAGGCGATCCCGACCGAGTTGAACCCGGCCGCGACGAAGAAGCCGGCGACCTCCGGCGCCTCCCCGATGAGGAACTGGTTGTCCGGTGTGAACGACTCCGGACCGTTGTAGAACTTGCGGATTCCCGTCTCGGCCAGGACCGGCAGCCGATGGACGGCGGAGTCCATGAGGATCTCGAAGTGCTCCCAGTCCTCGTCGAGCAGCTGGAACTCGAAGGGGTACGGGATCCGGTCCGGGGAGACCCACGGCTTGGCCTCGGGCTCGAACCCGCCCACGAGGAGCCCACCCACCTCCTCCTTGACGTAGGTGTAGCCGTCGGGGTCACGCAGGATCGGCAGGTCGCGATGGACGCCCGTGATCTGGTCGGTGACGACGTAGAAGTGCTCGGCCGAGTGGAGCGGCACGGTCACCCCACACAGCTCACCGATCGCCTTGGCCCACTGGCCACCGCAGTTGACGACGACCTCGGCCTCGATGTCGCCGTGGTCGGTGCGCACGCCGGTCGCCCGAGGCCGGTAGCCACCCGCCGCGCCCCTCTCCCCGGTGAGCACGTCGGTGACCCGGACCCGCTCGACGATCCGCACTCCCAGCTGGCGGGCCCCCTTGGCGAGAGCCTGGGTGAGGTCGGCCGGGTTGGCTCGCCCGTCGCCGGGGAGCCAGATCGCGCCGAGGAGGTCGTCATCGCGGAGCAGCGGGTAGGCGTCCCTGGCCTGCGCCGGGGTCCACAGCTCACAGTCCAGGTCGTATGCCGCGGCACTGGCGACCGTACGCCGCAGCTGCACCATCCGGTCGGGGGTACGCGCCACCGTGAGCCCGCCGCAGACCCGGTAGCCGGTGCCGAGGCCGGTCTCCTCCTCGAGCCGGGCGTAGAGGTCGGTTGAGTACTGGACCAGCCGGGTGCTCGCCTCGGTGGCCCGCAGCTGGCCGACGAGACCGGCCGCATGCCACGTCGTGCCGCAGGACAGGGTGCCCTGCTCGAGGAGGACGACGTCGGTCCAGCCGAGGTGGGCCAGGTGGTAGGCGACGCTGCACCCGATGACCCCGCCCCCGATGACGACGACGCGGGCGCGCCCTGGCAGGTCAGTCATGCCCGCCCTCCGACGGAGTCGAGGAGGGCCTCGAACCCGTTGCTGGCAAAGGCTTCCCGTGCCACCTCGTACTTGCTCACGGCCCACTCCCAGAAGTCGAAGTCGAGGTCACTCGCACCGGACTGGATGGCTCCCCACAGGGTCCAGCCGTAGGCCGACATGATCCGCCACAGGTCGGCCCGCGCCACCCGGCGGGGGTCCTCGCGCCCGTCGTATGCCGTGACGAGCTCGGTGAGCGCGTCGCGTCCCAGACGCGCCTCCTGGATGAGGTTGCCCAGCTCGAAGGAGGACTCGTTGAGCCCGGAGTACTCGTAGTCGATGATCCGCAGGCCGTCCGCAGTGTCGAGGAAGTTCGCGGCGAGCAGGTCGTTGTGGCACGACACCAGGGGCTCGGGCCGGGCGGCCATCGCCGCCTCCACCCGGGCGGCCGTCGGAAGCAGGTCGAGGTAACCCTCCGGCATACGGAGTCCGTTGTCCCGCATGATCTCCAGGTAGCGACGCTGGAGGGCGAAGAAGTCGAACCGGTTGACGAACGGCTCGGCCGCGTGGAGCGCTGCGACGGCCGCCGCGACCCGGGGCAGGTTGGCGGCCACGTCCGGGTCGGCGTAGGTCCTCGACGGCAGGTAGCCGACGACGAGCACGCCGCGGCCGGGCAGGTAGTCCACTACAGGCGCCCCGACACCGGCTGCCGCGGCGCGGATGGAGTTCTCGTGCTCCGCGTCGCGGTCGACGGCGAGCAGCCCCGTGGACGGGTCGGAGACCCGGATGACGACATCCACGTCGGCCGTGCGCACCCGGTAGTTGTGGTTGGTCAAGCCGCCGTCGAGCTCGGTGACCTCGCGCGGAACGCCTGCGAGACAGGCAATCTGGTCGAGCAGGGTCTCAAGACGCAGCGACGGTGAGTCGCTCACGAGGCGAGGTCCCACCGGTGCGGGACACGCGGCATACGGGCCATGAGCCTCAGTCGCCGAAGGTGTCCACCACAGCCGGGTCCACAGTGTGCTTGGGCCCGGTGAACCAGTGCTTGGCGGAGAGGTGCCAGAAGGCCCAGAGGAGGGCCATGGCACCGACGACGACGAGCGGGGTGTAGTTGACCGACTTCCAGGTGAAGTCGGCGCTGAACGGGTTGCCCGTCGCGACGGTGGGGAACATCGCGACGATCGACGTGACGATGATCTCCACGACCGCCAGCGGCGCCATCCAGCGCCACTTGTTGCCCAGGTTCCACGAGCCCTGCTGGAAGGAGGTACCCGCCTTCCACCGGAAGTAGATCGGGATGGCGAAGGCGACGTAGAGCCCGACGACGCCGATCGACACCACGGCGAAGAAGGCGACGGGGACGTAGATGGGTGCCTCCGGGGTGCCGATGTTGACCTTGACCAGGGCCGGCAGGGTCAGGACGACGGCGACGACGGCGGAGACGATCACGCCGTTGACCGGAGCCTTCTTGTCGCTGAGCTTGGACCACAGCCGGGAGCCGGGGACCGCCCCGTCACGGCTGAAGGCGAAGAGCATCCGCGTCGTGGAGGTCATGCACGCGGTCGTGCAGAAGAACTGCCCCGCTGTCGAGATGAGCAGGATGAGGCCGGCCCACTTGCTGGAGAGGGCCTGGCTGAAGATGGTTGCCACGGCGCCGCCGCCGGCCGTCACCTTGGCCTCGTCCTGCACCGCGAAGAGGAAGGTGAGCAGGAGGATCCAGCCGCCGATGGCGGAGTAGAGGATCGACTGCCAGATGCCCTTGGCCGCGGTGTCTGCGGCGCCGTGTGTCTCCTCCGACAGGTGCGCGGAAGCGTCGTAGCCGGTGATCGTGTACTGGGTGAGGATCGCCGAGATCGGCAGGACGTAGAGGAGGAAGCCGAGCCCGCCGGTGTGGCCGCCGAAGAACCCGGTGTTGTTCACCGTGTGGGTGAAGACCGAGGAGACGCTCGCGTGGTGGTTGGGGATGAACCACAAGATGGCGACCACGGCCAGCGCACCGAAGACGTGCCACCACACCGAGATGTTGTTGAGCACGGCGAGGAGGTGCGCCGAGAAGATGTTGATGAGCGAGACGAGGACGAGGATGACGACGAAGTAGATGAAGATCCGGTTGAGGTCACCGGCCGTGTAGCCGCTGTCGAACGAGCCGATCGTCAGGTCGAGGAAGGTCGCACAGCCATACGCCACCGAGGCGTCGATCGCGAGCAGGCCGATCAGGTTGAGCCAGCCCGTGTAGAAGCCCGCCTTGACCCCGCCCAGCTTGCTCGCCCACCAGTAGATGCCGCCCGAGGTGGGATAGGCAGAAACCAGCTCGGACATGCACAGCCCGATGACCAGGATGAAGGCACTGATGATCGGCCAGCCCCAGGCGATGGCAGCAGGCCCGCCGTTGTTCCAGCCGACGCCGAAGGTCGTGAAGCACCCGGCGAGGATCGAGATGATGGAGAAGGAGATGGCGAAGTTGGAGAACCCGGACCACGACCGGTCCAGCTCCTGCTTGTAGCCGAGCTCGGCCAATCTGCGTTCGTCGTCGGTGAGTTCGGTCGCTTCGGCCATGGGGGAACGGCTCCTTGTCTTCGGTATGAAGTTGAACCGATGCAACACCCGTCGGGCCCACGCTGTCAATGGTTCAAAGACAAACCTTTGACCAACGGCTCCAAGGTGACGGCCACTCCGTCCTCGTCGTTGCTCGGGCAGCGATGGCCGGCCACGGCCAGGACGTCGGGGTGGGCGTTGGCCACGGCGTAGCCCCGTCCGGCCCACTGGAGCATCGGCAGGTCGTTGGGCATGTCGCCGAAGGCCCAGGCGTCCGAAGCGCCGATGCCGAGGTCGGCGCACCACGTCGCCAGGGCGGTCGCCTTGGTCACGCCGACCGGGTTGACCTCGGCCAGGCCGAACGCCCCGGAGTACGCCAGGTGCCCCCGCTCCCCCACGACCTCTTCGACGGCCGCGAGGAGCTCCTCGGTCGGTATGCCGGGTGCGAGCGCGAGCAGCTTGCCCACCGGCTCCTCGGCGATCCGGTCGACGGCCGCGACGACGACCCGCTCGGCATCGGCATCACGGTGCGGGTCGGGGTAGCGCGTCTCGAGGAACGGCCCGGAGGTCCGCTCGGCGGCGAACACGATCCCCGGCAGGGCCGCACGGAGGTCGGCGACGATCCCGGTCACGACGGTGGCGTCGAAGCAGTGGGTCGCCACCATCCGGCGGGTCGCGACCTCGTAGACGAACGCCCCGTTACCACACAGCGCGACACCCCGCGGCCCGACCACGTGCTCCAGGTCATGCAGCCAGCGCGGCGGGCGCGCCGTCACGATGACCGTCTCGATCCCGTTGTCGGGCAACGCATTCCACACGGCTACCGATCGCGCGGACACCGTCCCGTCGGAACGGAGCAGCGTGCCGTCGAGATCGGTGGCGACCAGCCGCGGGCGGTGGGTCACAGGCAGAGGTGCGTGACCGGCATACCGGATCTCTCGTCCGACACCAGGGTCAGACGAGCCGGGTCATCCAGCCGTGGGTGTCCTCGGCGCGGCCGTGCTGGACGTCGAGGAGCCGCTGACGCAGGCCCCGGGTCACCTCGCCGCCACCCTCGCCCGCCGTGGACGGGGCACTGCCACCCTCCCAGCGGAGCTCGCCGATCGGGGTGATGATCGCGGCGGTGCCGCACGCGAAGACCTCGAGGATGTCGCCGCTCGCGACGCCGTCCTTCCACTCCTGGACCGCGACCCGGCGCTCCTCGGGCTGCAGGTCGAACTCCTTGGCCAGCTCGAGGATCGACATCCGGGTGATGCCCGGCAGGATCGTCCCGGTCAGCTCGGGGGTGACCAGGCGACCATCCTTGGTGACGAAGAAGACGTTCATGCCGCCGAGCTCGTCGATGTAGGTGTGCGTCGAGGAGTCGAGGAACACGGCCTGGTCGCAGCCGTGCTCGGCACCCTCGATCTGACCGGCGAGGGCCGAGGCGTAGTTGCCGCCGCACTTGGCCGCACCCGTGCCGCCGGAGCCGGCGCGGGCGAAGTTCTCGCAGAGCCAGAGGGTGACCGGCTTGAGGCCGCCGGTGAAGATCGGGGCGGCCGGCGAGGCGATGACGGAGTACTTGACCTCGCTGCTCGGACGGAGGCCGAGGAAGGCGTCGGACGCGTACATGAACGGGCGCAGGTAGAGGCTCTTCTCCCCTGCATCGGTGCCGGGCACCCAGCCCTGGTCGGCCGTGACGAGCGCCCGGATCGACTCGACGAAGGTCTCCACCGGCAGCTCGGGCAGCGCCATCCGGACGGCGCTGTTGTTGAGCCGCTCGGCGTTGGCCTCGGGCCGGAACGTCCAGATCGAGCCGTCGGGGTGGCGGTAGGCCTTCAGCCCCTCGAAGATCTCCTGGGCATAGTGCAGGACGGCGGCGGCCGGGGAGATCGAGATGTTCCCGTATGCCGTGAGCTCGCCGCTGTGCCAGCCCTCGCCCCTGGTCCAGGTCGCCGTGACCATGTGGTCGGTCATGAACTTGCCGAAGGCGGGGTTGGCGAGGATCGCCTCCCGGTCGGCGTCGCTGACCGGGTTCGGGTTGGCGGTGACCTCGAACGTGAATGGGGCGTTGGTGCTGGTCTGGGTCATCGTCGTCCTCCGGGGCCGTGCCGTCCGATGTGTTGCAACCTCTGCTAGCAGAGCTTCGGTCACTCAGCACAGGTTGCAACGTCTGCTGGGTGACCCAACCTCTGCTAGCAGAGGTTACGACATGGGGCTGGGGGGTGGTGCGGGGTGGATCAGAGGGTGGTGCGGGTCGTATGCCGGTCGCTGGGTCAGCGCCGGGCGGTCGTATGCCGGTCGGCTATGTCAGCTCCGCGGTCGTATGCCGGTCGTTGGGTCAGCGCCGGGCGGTCGTATGCCGGTCGCGCCGGTCAGAGCCGGGCGGCGATCGCGTCGCCGATGGCGGACGTGGACCGGGGTCCACCGGTGGCGCCCGCGCGCTCGGCGAGGTCGGCCGCCACGGCTGCCTCTACTCGGGCCGACTCGGCGGTGAGGCCGAGGTGGTCCAGGAGCATGGCTACCGACAGGATCGTCGCCGTCGGGTCGGCCTTGCCCTGGCCTGCGATGTCGGGCGCCGAGCCGTGCACCGGCTCGAACATGCTGGGCGTCGTCCGCGTCGGGTTGATGTTGCCACTCGCCGCGAGACCGATGCCACCGGCGATGGCCGCGGCGATGTCGGTGATGATGTCGCCGAACAGGTTGTCGGTGACGATGACGTCGAAGCGGCCCGGGTCGGTGACCATGAAGATCGTCGCCGCGTCGACGTGCTGGTAGCCGGTCTCGACGTCAGGGAACTCGGTGCCGACCTCCTCCACGGTCCGGCGCCAGAGGTGGCCGGCATTGGTGAGCACGTTGTGCTTGTGGACCAGAGTGAGGTGCTTGCGCGGCCGAGCCTGGGCGCGGGCGAAGGCGTCACGGACGACGCGCTCCACGCCGAAGCGCGTGTTGAGCGAGACCTCGGTGGCGATCTCGTTCGGGGTACCGACCCGCAGTCCGCCGCCGTTGCCGGCATACGGGCCCTCGGTGCCTTCCCGGACGACGACGAAGTCGATCCCGTCCGGCGCCACCGTGGCGACATCGAGCGGGGACTTCACCCCGGGGAAGAGCTTGGCCGGCCGCAGGTTGACGTAGTGCTCGAGGGCGAACCGCAGCGGCAGCAGCACGCCGCGCTCCAGGACACCGCTCGGGACCGACGGGTCGCCGATCGCACCGAGGAGGATCGCGTCGTGGCCGCGCAGCTCGTCGATCACCGACTCGGGCAGCGTCTCCCCCGTCGCGTGCCAGCGGCGGGCGCCGAGGTCGTACTCGGTGGTCGCGATCTTCGGGCCGGCCGAACCGGTCACGGCGCCGAGAACCTTGAGCCCCTCGGCAACGACCTCGGGACCGATCCCGTCTCCCCCGATGACCGCGATGTCGATGGTGTCCGTCGTGGCGGCGTCCGTGTCAACCATCGGTCCAGCGTAGGCGCCGTCTTGTGATGTGGGACCGGTGTCTCACGGGGCGGAACGACGCACGAACCCCCGACCGGTCGGTCGGGGGTTCGACGATGTGCTGCTCTGACGCTGCGGTCAGCGGCCGGTGGTCAGCGACGGGCGGCCTTCTGGGCGCGCGCCCGGTCGTGGAACACCGGGGTGGGCGGGGCCTGGACGGTCTCCCGCGGGCGCGAGGAGTGGTCCATGGCCTCCTGCAACGCCCGACGGGCGTTCTGTGCTTCTTCGGTCATGTCGATCGGTCCTTCGAAAGTCTGGTGCTGCGGATGGGTTGTGAGCCTGCGACTCCGGCCGTGCGGCGGAGCAGGTCAGCGGGCACGTGCGCGGGATCTCCGCGGCGAGGGCGCTGACCGGAACAGCTCGCCGCGGCTGGCAATGAGTACGAGGTGCCGCATCCCCATGCCATCCAGACTAGGAGGAAGTCCTAGTAGTCGGACCCCCCTTCTCACCATCCGGACGACCGTCAAGAACCCGCGACGTGACCGCTTGTCAGGACCCTCCTCGGACGTGGCGCCGACGGTGCCGGACTGGCGGCCGTTGGGGGCCACTGGCGCGCGGAGCGATCGCAGGCCAGTGACAACCGGCACGGCCCAGTGGACAGGACCTCGAGCGGCCGGCAAGTGACCGCACGGCGAAGCGCGACAGAGCCGGCGCCCTGCTCGTCAGTCGGGCATCACGACGGGCAACCTGACCTCAGGCGTCGTGATCACAACACCTGAGGTCAGGTAGCCGGCAACGTCGGGCCGGGCCGGAACGACGACCCGAGCCCGGTCGGACCGGTGCCGGACTGGCGGCCGTTGGGGGCCACTGGCGCGCGGAGCGATCGCAGGCCAGTGACACCCGGCACCGCCCAGTGGACAGAACCTCGAGCGGCCGGCAAGTGACCGCACGGCGAAGCGCGACAGAGCCGGCGCCCTGCTCGTCAGTCGAGGTCGACGACCCGGATGCTGTCGGCGCCGATCTCCTGGCCGATCGCGGTGACCACGTCGGCCGGGATCGCGCTGTCGACGGTCAGCGCCACGAGCGCGGCCCGGCTGTCGTCGTTGCGTGCCACCTGCATCCCGGCGATGTTGACGTCGGCATCGCCGAGCAGGCGACCGAGGGCACCGACGACACCGGGCCGGTCGGCATACGTGAAGAACGCCATGTGCTGGGAGAGCGGCACCTCGATGTCGAACCCGTTGACCCCCACGATCTTCTGGATCATCCGCGGGCCGGTCAGCGTGCCGGCGACCGACACGACCGAGCCGTCGGACAGGGTTCCGCGCAGGGTGGTCACGTTGCGGAAGTCCTGGGTGTCGGCGGACGTGAGCAGCCGAACCTCGACACCGCGCTCCTTGGCGAGCAGCGGGGCGTTGACATAGGTGACCGGGTTCTCGGTGATGTCGGAGAACAGGCCCTTGAGCGCCGACAGCTCCCAGATCGACACGTCGTGGGACGTGATCTCGCCCTTGACGTCGACGTCGAGGGCGACCGGCACCGAGCCGGCGATCGCGGTGAAGATCCGGCCGAGCTTCTCGACGAGGTCGATGCCGGGGCGCACCTCCTCGGCGATCAGGCCGCCGGCGACGTTGACCGCGTCGGGGACGAGGTCGCCACCGAGGGCAAGGCGCACGGACTTGGCGACCGCGACACCGGCCTTCTCCTGGGCCTCGTCGGTCGAGGCGCCGAGGTGCGGCGTGACGACGACGGACTCGAACTCGAACAGGGGGCTCTCGGTCGTCGGCTCCTTGGCGAAGACGTCGATGCCTGCACCGGCGACGCGGCCCTCGCGCAGCGCCTCTGCCAGGGCCTGCTCGTCGACGATCCCGCCGCGGGCGGCGTTGATGATCCGCACTGAGGGCTTGACCTTGGTGAGCGCCTCCTTGCCGATCAGGCCGACCGTCTCCGGCGACTTGGGCAGGTGGACGGTGATGAAATCGCTCTCGGCGAGCAGCTCGTCGAGGGAGACGAGGCGGGCGCCGAGCTGGGCCGCGCGCGCCGCCGAGACGTAGGGGTCGTAGGCGAGGATCTCGACGCCGAAGCCCTTGAGCCGCTCGGCCACGAGCTGGCCGATCCGGCCGAAGCCGACGACGCCGACCTTCTTCTCCAGCAGCTCGACGCCACCGTAGGCACTGCGCTTCCAAGCGCCGCCCTTGAGCGCCTCGTTGGCCGGCGCGATGTTGCGGGCCGAGGCGAGCAGGAGGCCGACCGCCAGCTCGGCGGCACTGGTGATGTTGGAGGTCGGCGCGTTGACGACCATGACTCCGGCCTGGGTGGCGGCCGGGACGTCGACGTTGTCCAGACCCACACCGGCACGGGCGATGACCTTCAGGCCCTTGGCTGCCGCGATCGCCTCGGCGTCCATCTTCGTCGCGGACCGGATGAGGACCGCGTCGACGCCGTCGAGGGCAGGCAGGAGCGCGGACCGGTCCGCGCCGTCGACGTGCCGGACCTCGAAGTCCGGTCCGAGGGCGTCGAGGGTGGCCGGCGAGAGCTCTTCGGCGATGAGTACGACGGGCTTGGTCACGGTTCTGCTGTCCTTAGCGGTGGGTGGGTGCGGTGGCAACGCCGAGTGCGTATGTCGTTCGATGGTGGCGGGTGGGAAGGTCCCGTCACCCGGTCACGACGTCGTGTCCGCTGTCGCCGAGTCTAGAACCCTGCCCACGATGTGAAACACGGCGCTCGGCATCCGGACGGGTGATCCGCGCGACAAACAGCCCTCGGGTGGGGCGATGATGGACCCCATGCGGGTCGTCGTCACGGGAGGCCGAGGAGCCCTCGGCAGCCAGGTCATGTCCGCGCTGTCCGCGATGGGCCACGAGGCCGTCAGCGCCAGTCGTCGGTCCGGCGTCGACGTCGCGTCCGGCGCCGGCCTGGACCGAGTCCTCGATGGAGCCGAGGCGGTCGTCCACACCGCCGACACGGTCAACCCCAGGTCGTATGCCGCGGTCACCCTCGGCGGCACCCGTCACGTCCTCGACGCAGCCGCCCGACAGGACACTCCCCCGCACGTCGTCACGATCTCCATCGTCGGCGTCGACCACCACCCCTACTCCTACTACCGGGCCAAGCGTGGCGCCGAGGAGCTCGTCGAGCGGTCCGACCAGCCCGCGACGCTCGTTCGTGCGACCCAGTTCCATTCCCTCGCAGCCTTGTTCGCGCGCCTGGGCAGGATCGGCCCCATCGCTATGGGTCTGCGCGGGATGCAGCTCCAACCCGTGGACATCGGCTGGGTCGGGCGGCGACTCGCCGAGATCGCGGTGGGCCCGCGCCCGGACGGGCCGGCACGAGGGCCCGACCTGACCGGGCCCGACCGCTTCGACCTGACCGAGCTCACCAGACTCGTGTCGGAGCACGCGGGCCGAACACCGCCACGGATCCTGGCCCTCCCGGCATACGGTGCCATCATGACCGCATTCGTGGACGGGGCGATCCTGCCCGGGCCCGATGCCGAGATCGGCGGCGAGCGGTTCGCGCAGTGGCTGGCCCGCCAACCGAAGCGGCTGCGGGGCCGATGACGCCCGTGCTGCGCGTCCTGGGCCAGGGGACCTTCCGCGGACGCCCGCTCCCCGAGGGGCGGCCGAGTGCCCTCGCCCTCGCCCTCGCGCCCGAGCCCGGCGGGCTGCACCGGACGCCTCGTCGACCAGATCTGGGCCGACGACCCACCGGCCAACCCGGTCAAGGCCCTCGCGGTCGTCGCCTCTCGGGTACGCGCGGCCCTTGGCCCGGACATCCTCGAGCGGACGGCGACCGGCTACCGGCTCGCGCTGGCCGATGAGGAGGTCGACCTCCGGCTGGCGGGACAGTGGGCCGACCGCGCCGAGGCCGCGTTGCGCGAGGGGGACGTCGCCCGCGCCGAGCAGCTGGCCAGCGACGCGCTGGACCTGTGGTCCGCCCCGCACGACCCGGACCAGGTCGGCGCGGCCCGGCTGCACGACCGCCGGCCGACGAGAGGCTGCGGGCTGCCCAGGTTCGCGCCATCGCTGCGACGCAGGGCGAGACGGCGGCCCTGCTCGCCTATGAGACCTACCGCCGCAGCCTGCGCGACGACCTCGGTGCCGACCCCGGTCGCGAGCTGCGGGCGCTGCACGCCGACCTGTTGGCAGGCGGCCTCCGGATCCGCAGCGGTGTGTGCCAGAACCCAACCCGCTGCTCGGGCGGGACGAGGACCTGCACGCGGTGGGCGACCTGCTCCGGACCTCGCGGGTGACCTCGAAGACCTCGGCCGATCCGGCGTCGATCCGCAGCAGGGTGGCGAGCATCCGGAGCATGGTCGTCTTGCCGGCGCCGTTGGGGCCCAGCACTCCGAAGACGGTGCCGCGTGGGACGTCGAGGTCGACGCCGTCGACGGCCCGCAGGTCGCCGAAGGTCTTGACCAGTCCTCGGGCCCGGACGGCAGAGTCAATGGTGGTGTCCGTGCCGGCAAGTCTGCGCGGCCGCGGTTTCACCGCACCCTCACCGCGGTTTCACGCGGTTTCGGGGTCGCAGGCGGGCGACGAGGTTGAGCGCCACGAACGTCTGGTATGCCGGGCGCTCGGGTGCCGCTCAGGCCTCCCGGCCCTGGTCGATCTCGAGTTTCTTGGCGAGACGGTGCGCCCGCCGGATCTGCGCCTCCCGCATACGGCGGCGCTCCTCCGTGGTCTGGGGGAGCAGACCGGGCACAGCGCGCGGACTGCCGTGCTCGTCGATGGCCACGAAGACGAAGTAGGCCGATGCCACGTGCAGCGGCTCGTTCGCAGCGCTGTCCCACGGCTGTGCCTCGATCCGGACCCCGATCTCCATCGAGGACCGCCCGGCCCAGTTGACCTGGGCGAAGGTGCGCACGATGTCACCGACGTGGACCGGGTGGAGGAACGCCATCTCGTCCATCGCGGCGGTCACCGCCGGACCGCCGCTGTGCCGTTGGGCGACGGCCCCGGCGGTCGAGTCAGCGAGCTTCATGATGTCCCCGCCGTGGACGTTGCCCAGCAGGTTCGCCGCGTTGGCGTCGGTCATGACCGCCAGCGAGACCCGGGCGTAGGACGGCGGCCGCGCGGCCAGCTCCGCAGGTGGTTCGGTCACGGTCCGCAGGCTATCGGGCCCTTTCGGACTGCCCGCGGTGGCGCGAGAACGTGGTGAGCCCGGCACCTGCACGCCCAGCGCACCCTTGGGCTGAGTCGGCGTCCGGTCAGACGTCTGAGCTGGTGCTGCCCCTGCGGTAGCGGATGTGGGTGGTCAGCGGTGAGTGGAGCACCTCGACGGGCTCGAAGCCGAACGTGTCGACGCCGTCGAAGATGCGCTCGCCGCTGCCGAGCAGGACGGGCGCGATGTCGAGGGTGAGCTCATCGATGACGCCGGCGTTGAGCGCCTGTCGAACGGTCGAGGCGCCACCGGCGATGTCCACGCCGTTGCCGTCGGCCGCTTCGAGCGCCTGGGCGTAGGCGGCGTCGAACCCCGCGGTGACGAAGTGGAAGGTGGTCCCGCCCTCCATCTCGATCGGTCCGTGGGCGTGATGGGTGAGCACGAAGACGGGGGCGCGGTAGGGCGGCTCGGGTCCCCACCACCCGTCCCACGCCTCGTTCCACTCACCGCGGATCGGCCCGAACATGTTTCGCCCCATGACGTAGGCGCCACGAGGGCGCATGAGCCATCCGGTGGCTGTCTCGTCGGCCTCGGTCGCGCGTGGGTCGCCGATGTGCCAGCCGTGCAGCTCGCCGCCGCGCCTGCCCAGCGGGTGGTCCCGGCTCTGCTCGGGTCCGGCGACGAAGCCGTCGAGCGAGATCGACATGTGGCAGGTGGTGTCGGGCATCAGATGTCTCCCAGGAAGCAGTTGTGTGGGGCCAGTGGGTAGGCGTTCACCGTATAGCGGCGCGCTGGGCGGCTATCCGCCCTTGGCACCGTGGACGGCATACTCTTCAAGCCGAATCCGACTCCGGGCCCCGAGGCCTCCGGGGCGGTCAGTGTCGAACCAGGTGGGTTTCTCAAGAGGATGGACCGACGCATGCGCAGGCCCCCGGTCGTTCCGACGACGCCCTTGCTCACGCGAGGACGTTGCCGGTGAAGCTGGTCGTCATCGGCGCGTTCGTCGCGCTCCTCATCGGGCTCGTCGGCACCCGCTACTTCATCTCGCTCGCCAAGCACCGCGGTTGGGGTCAGTTCGTCCGCGACGACGGCCCGACCAGTCACCACACCAAGCGCGGTACGCCCCAGATGGGCGGCATCGTGATCATCGCCGGCTCGGTGGTCGGGTATGCGATGGCGCACCTGCTCACCTGGAACGCACCGACGGCGTCCGGGTTGCTCGTGCTCTTCCTGATGGCCGGGATCGGGTTCGTCGGCTTCCTGGACGACTGGACCAAGATCACCCACGAGCATTCGCTCGGCCTGCGGTCGTCGGAGAAGCTCATCGGTCAGACCGTGGTCGCGGTCATCTTCGCGATCCTGGCCACCAAGTTCTCCCGCGTCGGCATCACCCCGGCGAGCTATCGCATCTCGTTCGTGCGCGACACCTGGTTCAACCTCGCCTTCCATGGAACCGTCATCGGGATCATCCTCTTCGTGCTCTGGGCGAACCTCATGATCACCGGCGCCAGCAACGGCGTGAACCTCACCGATGGCCTGGACGGTCAGGCGGCCGGTGCCTGCGTGATGGTCTTCGGCGCCTACGTGCTGATCAGCGTCTGGCAGTTCAACCAGAACTGCCAGTTCGTGAGCTCGTCCACGTGCTACGACGTGCGCGATCCGATCGACCTGGCGGTGGTCGCCGCCTGCGTGATGGGTGCCTGCTTCGGCTTCCTGTGGTGGAACGCCTCACCGGCCAAGATCTTCATGGGCGACACCGGCTCCCTCGGGCTCGGCGGGGCACTTGCCGGCCTGGCGATCATGACCCGCACCGAGCTGCTGATGATCATCCTCGGTGGGCTCTTCGTGCTTGAGACGGTGTCGGTGATTCTGCAGGTGGGCTACTTCAAGCTGACCAAGCGCAGCAACGGCGGCGTCGGCAGGCGGTTGTTCCGGATGACGCCGATCCACCACCACTTCGAGTTGCTCGGCTGGGAGCAGATCACCGTCACGATCCGCTTCTGGATCATCTGCGGCGTGAGCGTTGCGGCGGGCCTTGGGGTGTTCTACGCCGAGTGGGTCGTCGGCGGGCCCTGACGTCATCCGGCACGGCCTCGCGATCCAGGACCGCGGGCACAGGTCACGTCGCCCGGCACGGTGTGCGACGGGGGTCCGCGGGTATGCCGGTCAGTTGATGATCACCCCGCGTTCAGCTGGGCGGATGGCGGCCAGACGTTCGCGCCAAGCCCGGAGCTCCGCAGGCGTCTGCCGTTTCCAGTCGGTCACCTCGTCGAGGACCCTCAGCGGCTCGGTGCTGCGGTAGGACCGGGTGGGGTTACCGGGGAACTTCTTGTCAGTGACGTTGGGGTCGTCCTCGAACGTCCCGGTTGGCTCGACAACATAAACGCGTGGAGCACCCTCGCCGGTGGCGAGTTCCGCGGCCAGCCCGGCGCCGTCACGCAGCGCGGTGAAGTAGATGTGGTTCATCACCACATCTGGCCGGTAGTTCGACCGGAAGCCGGCGGTGAGCACGTCGCCGATCCTCAGGTCGGCTCTGGTGCCATGGAAGAACGGTCCCTCGTCTGCGCCTGACGCTCGATCATGGCCTCCACCGTCAGCCAAGACGCTGCCAGCTGCCCTCGGAGACGACCTCGACGGTGCCGTCGGTCACGGTGATCGCCGTCTGGTCGTCGATGGCGTATGCCGGGCCGTCGATCTCGGTGGCCCAGCGCTCCGCCTCGACCAGGCTGTTCGTGGGAAAGACGTCCAGGTGCGGGAAGATCGAGAAGTCGACGACGCCAAGAGTGCGGTCATCCGGTGCGGACGGCCACTGCACGAAGGCCGCGCCGATCCGGGGGGTCAAGACCATGCTCCCGGCGCTGACTCCCACCCAGACCGTGTCGTGCAGCGACGGCAGGAGGTCGGCCAGCCCGGACTCGCGCATCCAGTGACACAGGTACGTCGCGTCGCCGCCGTCGACCAGCAGGACGTCGGCCTCCCGGACCCAGGGAACCCAACGGTCTGCCCCGATCGTGGCCAGCGCCGACAGCTCCAGAAGGCCCAGCGACTTCCACGCCAAACAGGTCAGGCCGCCCCACGGTGGCAACCCGCTGACGAAGCCCCGTGCCGAGACCGGCCCACACCTGGGGTGGCCCCACTGAGCGGTGGGGATGCAGAGGGCGCTGGCCTCGGCTGTCGGCTTGCCCAGCACGTCGACCAGCGCATCGTGGATGCTGGGGTTGGTGACACCCCCGGATGTGAGCAGCAGCTTCAAGACGCCTCCGATCGAGTGCGATGGGTCTGCGATGTCGGACCATCGACCATCGCGAACGCATCGCCGTTCAGCACGACACTCAGTCTGCACAAGGCTGCCGACACTGTCTCGCCGTCCGGTCCGCCAGTGTTCCGTGAGAACGAACGCCAAGACGGCGGCCACCCGGATGAGGTATGCCGCGCGCCCAAAGGTGGGCGCGCGGCATACGAGAGGTGCCGGTGAGGGTCAGCGAGCGGCCGAGCCCTCGACGTAGTCCGAGTCGGAGTCCTTGACCCAGGCCATCAGCTTGCGCAGCTCGCGACCGGTCGCCTCGATCGGGTGCTGGGCGCCCTTCTCGCGCAACGCCTTGAACTCCGGGGCGCCGGCGTCCTGGTCGTCGATGAACCGCTTGGCGAACGCGCCGCTCTTGATGTCGGCGAGGACGGCCTGCATGTTCTCCTTGACGCTGGGGTCGATGACCCGGGGGCCGGAGACGTAGTCGCCGTACTCGGCCGTGTCCGAGACCGACCAGCGCTGCTTGGCGATGCCGCCCTCGACCATCAGGTCGACGATGAGCTTGAGCTCGTGGAGGCACTCGAAGTAGGCGACCTCGGGCTGGTAGCCGGCCTCGACGAGGGTCTCGAAGCCGTACATGACCAGCTGCGACGCGCCACCGCAGAGGACCGACTGCTCACCGAACAGGTCGGTCTCGGTCTCCTCGGTGAAGGTCGTCTTGATGCCGCCGGCGCGCAGGCCGCCGATCGCCTTCGCGTAGGACTTGGCGAGGTCCCAGGCCGTGCCGCTCGGGTCCTGCTCGACCGCAAGGAGCACCGGGACGCCGCGACCGTCGACGTACTCACGACGGACGAGGTGGCCCGGACCCTTGGGCGCGACCATGACGACGTCGGAGCCAGCCTCGGGCTTGATGTAGCCGAACCGGATGTTGAAGCCGTGCCCGAAGAGCAGCGCGGCGCCGTCCTTGAGGTTGGGCTGGATCTCGTCGGCGTAGACCGTGCGCTGGACCTGGTCGGGGGTGAGGATGACGACGAGGTCGGCCTCCTTGACCGCGTCGGCGACGGTCTTGACCGTGAGGCCCTCGGCCTCTGCCTTGGCGATCGACTTGCTGCCCTCGGCGAGGCCGACCCGGACGTCCACCCCGGAGTCGCGCAGGTTGAGCGCGTGGGCGTGGCCCTGGCTGCCGTAGCCGATGACGGCGACCTTGCGCTGCTGGATGATCGACAGGTCTGCGTCGTCGTCGTAGAACATTTCGGCCATGGTGTTGGGTCTCCTTCGGTGGGTTTCTGTATGCCGTGAAGTGCGGTGGGTGGTGGTGGTGCGTCTGCGTCGTTGAGGGCTTGCTGCGCTCACCGACGCGGACGCAAGGGCTAGGCCGTGCGCAGGGCCCGGTCGGTGATCGACCGGCCGCCACGCCCGATGGCGACCAGGCCGGACTGGACGAGCTCCTTGACGCCGAACGGCTCGAGGACCTCCAACAGGGCGCGGAGCTTGTCGGTGCTGCCCGTCGCCTCGATGGTGAGCGCGTCGGTCGCCACGTCGACGACCTTGGCGCGGAACATCTGGACCATCTCCAGCACCTGGCCCCGAGTGACGCTGTCGGCGCGGACCTTGACGAGCAGGATCTGGCGCTGCACCGAGGAGCCGCCGTCGAGCTCGACGACCTTGAGCACCTCGATGAGCTTGTTGAGCTGCTTGGTCACCTGCTCGAGCGGGAGGTCCTCGACGTCGACGACGACCGTCATCCGGGAGATGTCGGAGTGCTCCGTCGGGCCGACCGCGAGGGAGTCGATGTTGAAGCCGCGCCGGGCGAACAGGCTGGCGATCCGGGCCAGGACGCCGGGCTTGTTCTCGACGAGCACCGACAGGGTGTGCTTGCTCATGACTGCTGCTCCCTCTCTTCGATCTCCTCGATCTTCTCGGACTCCTCGCGGTCCCACTGCGGTGCGGTGTCCTTGGCGACCTGGATGTCGTCGTTGCTCACGCCGGACGGGACCATCGGCCACACCATGGCGTCGCGGTGGACGACGAAGTCGACGACGACGGGCACGTCGTTGATCTCCATCGCCTTGCGGATCGTCGCGTCCACGTCCTCGGGCCGCTCACAGCGCAGCCCGACGCAGCCGTAGGCCTCGGCGAGCTTGACGAAGTCGGGGATCCGGCGGCCGACCGAGGTGTGCAGGTCGGTGTTGGAGTAGCGCTCGTTGTAGAAGAGCGACTGCCACTGCCGCACCATCCCCAACGAGGAGTTGTTGATGATGGCGACCTTGATCGGGATGTCGTTGATGACGCAGGTCGCGAGCTCCTGGTTGGTCATCTGGAAGCATCCGTCGCCGTCGATGGCCCACACCACGCGGTCCGGCTCGGCGACCTTGGCACCCATGGCGGCGGGCACCGAGTAGCCCATCGTGCCCAGACCACCGGAGTTGAGCCAGGCGTTGGGGCGCTCGTACTGGACGAACTGGGCGGCCCACATCTGGTGCTGGCCGACCCCGGCGACGTAGGTCGCCTCGGGACCCGCGATCCGGCCGATCGCCTCGATGACCGCCTGCGGCGCCACCGTGTCGGCGTCCTCCGGCGTCGTGTAGCCGAGCGGGAACGACTTCTTCCAGCCGGTCGTCTGCTGGCGCCACTCCTCGTAGTCACCGGCCTTGCCGGCGTCGATGTCGCGGTCGACCTCGTCGATCAGGTCGGCGAGGACGGCCTTGCAGTCGCCGACGATCGGCACGTCCGCGACCCGGTTCTTGCCGATCTCGGCCGGGTCGATGTCGGCGTGGATCACCTTGGCGTGGGGTGCGAAGCTGGACAGCTGACCGGTCACCCGGTCGTCGAAGCGGGCACCGAGGGTGATGAGCAGGTCCGACTTCTGCAAGGCGGTGACGGCCGCGACCGAGCCGTGCATACCCGGCATACCGAGATGCAGGGGGTGGCTGTCCGGGAGGGCCCCCCGGGCCATGAGCGTGGTCACGACCGGGATCTGGGTCAGCTCGACGAACCGGGCCAGCTCCTCGGCCGCACCGGCGCGGATCACCCCACCACCGACGTAGAGGACCGGTGCCTTGGCCTCGGCGATGAGCCGGGCCGCCTCACGGATCTGCTTGTGGTGCGGGCGGGTCACCGGACGGTAGCCGGGCAGCTCGAAGACCGGCGGCCAGACGAACGTCGTGCGCGCCTGCAGGGCATCCTTGCTGATGTCGACGAGGACCGGGCCGGGCCGCCCGGTCGACGCGAGGTGGAACGCCTCGGCGATGACCCGCGGGATGTCCGCGGCCTTGGTGACGAGGTAGTTGTGCTTGGTGATGGGGAAGGTGATCCCCCGGATGTCGGCCTCCTGGAAGGCGTCGGTGCCGATCGCGGCCGACGAGACCTGACCGGTGATCGCGACGATCGGGATCGAGTCCATGTAGGCGTCGGCGATCGCGGTGACCAGGTTCGTGGCACCGGGGCCACTGGTCGCCATGCAGACGCCGACCTTGCCGGTGGCCGCGGCATACCCCTCGGCGGCGTGGCCGGCGCCCTGCTCGTGCCGGACGAGGATGTGCCGGACCTTGACCGAGTCCAGGAGCGGGTCGTATGCCGGGAGGATCGCGCCGCCGGGGATGCCGAAGACCGTGTCGACGCCGACCGACTCGAGGGCGAGGACGAGGCTCTGGGCTCCCGTCACCTCGACCGGGGTCCGCACCCGGCTGTGGGCTGCCACATCGGCAGGGGAAGGAGCGTGCGCGGGGGCTGATCCGCCCCGAGGTGCGTCACTCACCGTCGGTCACCGCTTTCACATCGTTGTCTGGTTCGTGCTTGGGTTCCAGCTGGCACCGGTGTCGGTGCACAAAAAAACCCTCCCGTCCGGTGGGACCAAGAGGGGCGCGCGCTCGTCGGGAGGAAGTGCCTACCGGCCAGCGCGCTGGTTGAGTACGAGGAGTCGTGCCACGTCCGCAACTCTCCCCCGGACCGTATGCCGTGTCAACACGCGAGACGCCCGGTCCCACGATCCGGACCCGTGACGTCCACCACCCGCCCCCTGAAGTTATCGGGTTCTCGGGGTTCTTCCCTCTGCGCCCGAGTTGTCTTCTCGGGTGTGGACGCAACTTGTCGGGTGCGCCGGGTGCGCCGAGTGCGCCGAGTGCGCCGAGTGCGCCAGCCAGCGGGCTGCCACCGCATACCGTTCGCGCTCCGGCATACCGTGTGACTGTGTACGTACCCCGCCACTTCGCGATGGATGACCTCGACGTCCTCGACCTGCTCCACGGCCTCGGAGCCGCCGACCTGGTGAGCCCGACGACCGAGGGGCTGGTGAGCACCTTCCTGCCCCTGCTCTTCGAAGAGTCGGTCGGCGAGCACGGGGCGCTCCTCGGGCACGTCGCCCGGATGAACGACCACTGGTCGCGCACGCTCACCGGGCCGTCGCTCGTCATCGTCCACGGCAGCGACTCCTACATCTCCCCCACCTGGTATGCCGCCAAGGCCGAGCACGGGCGCGTGGTCCCGACCTGGAACCACCTGACCCTCAACGTCACCGGCGACCTGGTCATCCATGACGACCCCGCGTGGGTCCGCGAGCTGGTGACCCGGCTGACCGCCAAGTACGAGGCGCCGTTCGACCCGCAGTGGTCGCCCGCCGATGCGCCCCCGGCCTACATCGACGGACAGCTGCGCGCCATCGTCGGCGTCGAGCTGCAGATCACCTCGATCGAGGCCAAGGCCAAGTTCAGCCAGAACCGGTCCGCGGCCGACCGCGCCGGAGTGCTCGCCGGGCTGCGAGCGGTCGGCGACGTCGACGGCGTGAGCGACCTGGCTCGCTTCAACTCCTGATCCGTCCGCGGCGGGCTGCCGGTCCAAAACGGTTTGCCGCGCGCGTGCGGCATACGAGACGGTTTCTCGTATGCCGGTCGACCTCACCCGAGCCTTTCCGCCCTTCGCGCTGCGCGTCGAGGCGGGCCCGCTGTCGCTGCGCTACCCGACCGACGAGGACGTGGCCGAGCTCGTCGAGGTCGCGGCCGCCGGGATCCACGAGCCGGAGCGGATGCCGTTCTACGTCCCGTGGACCGAGGCGACCGGGGACACGCTGCGGACCAACACGGCGCAGTACTTCTGGCGCAAGCGGGCCGAACTGTCGCCGGCCGAGTGGGCGCTGCCGCTGGTCGTCCGGCACGACGGCGTCGTCGTCGGCGTCCAGGCGGTCGAGACCAGGAAGTTCCTCGTCACGCGGTCGGGCGAGACCGGGTCGTGGCTGGGAATGGCCTTCCACGGCAAGGGAATCGGCACCATGATGCGTCGGGCGATCTGCGCGTTGGCGTTCGACCACCTGGGCTTTGCCGAGGTGACCTCGGGCGCCTTCACCGACAACCCGGCGTCGCTCGCGGTGAGCCGCAAGGTCGGCTACGTCGACAACGGTCGCCATCGGCTCGAGCGCCGCGAGGGCGAGCTCGCGGTCAATGTCGGTCTGGTGCTCACGCCCGAGACGTTCGACCGTGGCAACGCCGTCGTCGAGGTGTCGGGAGCGGCCGAGCTCCGGCGGTTCATCGGCCTCGACGAATAGCGATCCCTTGCCGCCGACGCAACCTCTGCTAGCAGAGGCTGGGTCACTCAGCAGAGGTTGCACCCTGTGCTGAGTGACCCAAGCTTTGCTAGCAGAGGCTAGGTCGAGAGGGTCAGTCGCAGACCGCGCCCTTGCTCGCGGAGCCGACCAGCTTGCGGTACTTGGCGAGGACACCGCGGGTGTACTTGGGCTCGGGGTGCGTGACCCCGGCTGCACGCCGAGCGGCGAGCTCGGCCTCGTCGACGAGCAGGTCGAGGGTGCCGTTCGCGACGTCGAGGCGGATGCCGTCACCGTCCTGGACGAACGCGATCGGACCTTCGTCGACGGCCTCGGGTGCGACGTGGCCGACGCACAGTCCCGTCGTGCCACCTGAGAACCGGCCGTCGGTGAGCAGCAGGACGTCCTTCCCGAGGCCGGCACCCTTGATGGCTCCGGTCACGGCGAGCATCTCGCGCATCCCCGGACCACCCTTGGGGCCTTCGTAACGGATGACGACGACGTCCTGCGGCTTGAGCGCGCCCTGCTCGACGGCGTCCATCGCCGCCCGTTCGCCGTCGAAGACCCTGGCCGTGCCCTCGAAGACCTCGGTGTCGAACCCCGCCGACTTCACCACTGCGCCCTCCGGGGCGAGCGACCCGGTGAGGATGGTGATGCCGCCGGTCTTGTGGATCGGGTCGCGCATGGCCCGCAGCACCTTGCCGTCGGGGTCGGGCGGGGCGATGTCGGCGAGGTTCTCGGCCATCGTGCGCCCGGTGACGGTGAGGCAGTCGCCGTGGAGCAGGCCCGCGTCGAGGAGTGCCCTCATGACCACGGGCACGCCACCGACCCGGTCGATGTCGGTCATGACGTAGGCGCCGAACGGCTTGACGTCGGCCAGGTGGGGGACCTTGGCGCCGATCCGCTGGAAGTCGTCGATGGTCAGGTCGACATCGGCCTCGTGGGCGATGGCGAGCAGGTGGAGCACGGCGTTGGTCGAGCCGCCGAAGGCCATGACGACGGCGATGGCGTTCTCGAACGCCTCCTTGGTCATGATCTGGCGAGCTGTGATTCCCTTGCGCAGCAAGCCAACCACGGCCTCGCCGGACTTGCGGGCGAAGCCGTCACGCCGACGGTCGGTGGCCGGCGGAGCCGCGGAGCCGGGCAGCGACATCCCGAGCGCCTCCGCGACCGAGGCCATCGTGTTGGCCGTGTACATGCCGCCGCAGGCGCCCTCCCCCGGGCAGATCGCGCGCTCGATGATGTCGACGTCCTCGCGGGACATCCGCCCGGCGGCGCAGGCGCCGACGGCCTCGAACGCATCGATGATGGTCACCGTCTTCTCGGTGCCGTCGGTGAGCTTGGCGATCCCCGGAAGGATGGACCCGGCATACAGGAAGACGGAGGCGAGGTCGAGGCGCGCGGCGGCCATGAGCATGCCCGGCAGCGACTTGTCACAGCCGGCGAGCAGGACCGAGCCGTCGAGCCGCTCGGCGTTCATGACCGTCTCGACCGAGTCGGCGATGATCTCCCGCGAGACGAGCGAGAAGTGCATGCCCTCGTGGCCCATCGAGATGCCGTCGGAGACCGAGATGGTGCCGAACTCCAGGGGGTAGCCACCGGCGGCGTGGACGCCGTCCTTGACCGCCTTGGCCAGCCGGTCGAGCGACAGGTTGCACGGCGTGATCTCGTTCCACGAGCTGGCCACGCCGATCTGGGGCTTGGCGAAGTCGTCGTCGCCGAGACCGACGGCCCGCAGCATCCCTCGGGCGGCGGCCTTCTCCAGGCCGTCGGTGACGTCGCGGGAACGCGGCTTGATGTCTGGCGTCGTCGTCATGCTCCCGAGTCTAGGTATCGCTCCTCGGCGGTCGCAGGGCCGTCTCAGGCACGGGGGACGACGAACTCCTGGAGGTAGGCGGCACCGAACGCGAGGTCGGACCAGTGCCCGTCGTAGCGCAGGACCGCCAGCCCGTTCGTCGGGTAGCCCTCGGACATCCGCTCGTGGGCCTCGTCGTGTCCCTCACCGTCCGCGAGGAGACTGGCGAGAGCCGGTATGCCGGGTGCGTGGCCCACGACCATGACCACGTTGGCATCGGCGTCGGCCTCGCGGACGACCTCGAGAAGTGTGCCGGCCGAGGCGTTGTAGATGCGCCGGTCGTGGTGGACGTCGGCCTCGGGACAGCCGGCCGACCACACCTCCTCCGCGGTCTGCTGGGTCCGGGTCGAGGTCGAACAGAGCACCTCGTCGATCCCGATCCCGTTTTCGTGCAGCCACTTCCCCGCGGCCCGGGCGTCGTGCCGGCCCCGCCCGGTCAGCTCTCGATCGTGGTCGCGGTCGTAGCCACCCTGCTCGGCCTTGGCATGCCGGAGGAGGATGAGGGTCCGGTCTTCGGCTGACCTGGTCATGGCCACAGCATGCTCCCAAACCGCCGTCGTCGTCAGTCTTGACACGGCGGCCAAGGCGTGCGCGGGGAGGTCGACCGGCGACGTCACGGAGCGACGACCTCCGGTTTGACCCGCAGGGCGTCCCACGTCCCGAGCCTGCGGGCAGCGACCGTTCCGAGCGCGAGTGCCCCCACGGCATACGCAGCGAGGACGGCGAGGTCGATGCCGAGGTGCGAGAGCGACCCGCCGTACATGAGCCGCCGGATCCCGTCGACGGCATACGACATCGGGAGCAGGTGGTGGAGCGGGTGCAGCGGGGTCGGGAGGGTCTGCCACGGGAAGGTGCCGCCGGCGCTCACCAGCTGCAGCACCATGAGCACCAGCCCGAGGAACTGGCCGACCATCCCGAAGCGCGACATGAGCGCGTGGATCATCGCCATGAACGTGGCCGAGACGGCGAACATGAACAGCAGCAACAGGATCGGGTGCTCGGTCTGCACCCCGACACCGGCGATGACCACCACATAGGCGAAGGCGGCCTGCACGACGCCGAGGAGCGCGGGAGCCAGCCAGCCACCTAGGGCGATCCGCCAGGCCGGCTGCCCGGCGACGATCGCGCGGTTGGAGATCGGCCGGATCCGGGTGAAGAGGACGAAACCGCCGATCCACAGCGCCAGGCTCATGAAGAACGGGGCCAGTCCGGCGCCATAGTCGGCAGCCGCTGCCTGCGACAGACCCTTGACGCCGACGGGGTTGCCGAGCGTCTGGGCCACCGCCTTGCGCTGTGCGTCGGTCGGGTCCGGGATCGCCTTGAGCCCCGAGGCCAGGCCGTCGCGCAGCGTGGCCGCTCCGGTCGCGAGCTCGCCGAGCCCATCGTCGAGCGTGTGGGCGCCTGCGGCGAGCCGGACCGAACCGTCGTATGCCGTGTGCTGTCCGGTCTGCAGGTCATGCGCACCCGAGGCGAGCCGACTGCCGCCGGCTGCCGCCTCGCTGATCCCCTGGGTGAGCCGGGTCGAGGCGCCGGCGAGCGTCGCCGCACCGTCGGCGACCTGGTCGGCGCCCTTGGAGAGAGTCGTCAGCCGGGCCGAGGTCGACTGGATCGTCCCGCTCGCCGCGGTGACCGGGGTCGCGACCTTGTCCGCCTCGGCCAGCACGGTGGCAACCTGGTCGTCGGTGAAGCCCGCGGCCGCCAGCCGGGTCGCGAGGTCGCCCCGGGCCGACGTCATCTGGGACACGAACGTCGAGGCTGCCGTCGCCACCTCCTGTCCGGCCGCCGCGACCTTGGCGTTGCCGTCGGCGACCTGTCGGGCACCGTCGGCGAGCTGCCGGGTCTGGCTCGGCAAGGACGCGGTCTGCGACTTCATCGACTGCAGGCCGGTGTTCAGCTGAGTGGCTCCGCCGGCGAGCTGGTCGCTGCCGGTGCGGAGCTTCTTCTCCCCCGCCACCAGTGAGTCGGCACCCGTCGCGAGGTCGTGGGCGCCCTTGCTCGCCGATGCCGCGCCGGTGGCGAGCTCCCCGGCGCCCTTCGCCGCCGCGGCGACCTTGTCGTGGATCGTCGAGAAGCCCACGAGGAGCTGGTTCGCCGCGGTCGAGCTCACCTGTGCCGCAACGGACTTGGTGACCTCGGCAACGACCTGGTTGGCGATCGTCCGGGAGAGGTAGCCGTTGGCGTCGTTCGTCTCGATCTCGAGGAGCGCCTGCCGCGGGGTGAACTCGGCACTCGAGGCAAGGTCGGCCGAGAACGCCTTGGGCACCACGAGGACGAAGTTGTAGTCACCGTCCCGCAGGCCCCGGTCGGCCCTCGCCCGGTCGACCTGGTGCCAGCCGAAACTGTGGGAGTCGACGAGGGTCGTGGCGACCTGGCGCCCCACGTCGAGCTTCTCGCCGGTCGCCAGGGTCGTGCCGGTGTCCTCGACGACGACCGCGGCGGGCACTCGGCTCATCGCGGCATACGGGTCCTTGTTGGCGTACAGGTAGAAGCCGCCGTAGATCGACGGCACGAGGATCATGGCCGCGATGGCGGCCTTGCCGAGGGTGCTCGTCGTGAGGCGACGCAGCTCGGTGAGGGCGAGGCGGATGGCGGTCACGCGCGGACTCCGAGCTCGTAACGCACGGGCAGGCCGAGCTGGCGGACGGTCGGCGGCGTCAGCTGGACGATGACCGTGAGCCCGTCGGCGGCCAGTGCCTCGACGGCCGGCCACCACTCGTGCGGGTCTCCGCCTCGGCGATCTGGATGGGCCAGCACGAGGACGCGGGTCTGCGAGCGAAGGGCCGCAGCGCCCGTGAGCACCCTGACCCGGTCGGCGGTCGTCAGCTCTTCGAACCGCTCGTGCCCATGACCCTGAACCCCATGTGCGGCAAGGAAATCCTCCACATCCTTGGCGCGGCCCCCTCGTCCCGCGAAGGCGAGGTCCTCAGCGACGACCTCGCGCACGGCGAGTCCGTCCTCGGGTGCGCTGACGTCAGGAACGTCGACGAGGGAGACGTGCTCGCGCTGAGCGGCCACGTCCTCAGCGCCGTCGAGAAGGACGTGGCCGGTCCGCAACGGAATCCGGCCACCGAGCGCGAGGGCGAGCGCCACGTGCCCGTAGCCCGGGTCGCCGGCGACGACCGTGACGCGGGCCGGCGGGGCCACGAACGAGGTGGTCTGCAGCAGCGGCGCGTACGTTCCGGCCACGCTGATGGTGTCGGCCACGAGTTCCATGTCGGGTTCTCCGTCATCGGGATGTGGATACATATCCGTATCCGATACAGAAGCGTATTCTTTTGGTATGCCGCGTGCCAAGTCGACCGCCTCCCCCACCGCCCGGCGGGCGAGGACTCGCTCCCGGCTGCTCGATGCCGCCGAGGAGGTCTTCGCCGAGCGGGGTTTCGGTGGTGCCAGCGTGGAGGACATCTGCGAGCGGGCCGGGTTCACGCGCGGCGCGTTCTACTCCAACTTCACCTCCAAGGACGACCTCGTACTCGCGCTCGTCGATGCCCAGGCCGTCGCGGTCCTCGCCCGGATCGAGGCCGTCGCCGCACGTGACGAGCTCACCGTCGAGGAGGTGCTCGACGGGGTGTTCGCGGCGTTCGTCCGCGAGCCCGGGCAGACCCGCCGGTGGTACCTCATCCGGGGCGAGCTCGCGCTCCACGCCGTACGCGACCGGGCGTTCGGCCGGACCCTCGGCGCCCGCGAGAAGGACATCCGGCGTCGGGTCGGTCGCGTCGTCGCGCGGGTCGCCGACGCGCGCGGTCTCCAGCTGACGATTCCGGTCGACGACTACGTCCGAGCCGTCATGGCCCTGCACTCCGGAAGCGTGGCCCAGCACCTGCTCCAGCCACGCACGTACCCGCCCGATGCGCTGGAGCGGGCGGTCCTCCCCGCCCTGACCGGCGCCATCCTCACGCCATCGGTCGACTGACCGCCTCGCACCTGCCTCTCGGCGAGGGCCTCAGCCGGTCGCGACGACATGGAGGGGAGGGTGCCCGGCTCCGATCCGGGCCAGCTGACCCCGGAGCAGCGCGACCGCGCGTGGCACGAACGCCGTCGACGCTCCCCCCACGTGCGGCGAGATGAGGACACCGGGTGCGGCCCACAAAGGGTGTCCGTCGGGCAGCGGCTCGGGCTCGGTCACGTCGAGCCCGAAGAGCAACCGGCCGGTATGCCGCAGAACCGCGTCGGTGTCGGCCACTGCGCCCCGCGCGATGTTGACGACCACCGCCCCGTCCGGCAGCGCCGAGAGGAACGCATCGTCGACGAGGTGCCGAGTCGCCTCGGTCAGGGGGGTCACGACGACGACGAGGTCGTGCGCGGGCAGGAGCGCCGGCAGCTCGTCGACCGCGTGGACCCGGTCGACGAGGCCGTCACCGGGTCGGGCTCGGCTCGCCACCGCGGTCACCGTCGCCTTGAACGCCACCAGGCGCTCCGCGACCGCCCGACCCACCGACCCGTACCCCACGACGAGGGCACGACGATCGGCCAGCGAAGGCCGGATCCCTGCCCGCAGCCACGTCCCCGCCTCCTGCGACCGGACGAAGTCGGGTATGCCGCGAAGCACCGCCAGCGCCAGCCCCACGCCCAGCTCGGCGGTCGAGTCGTCATGCACCCCAGCGGCGTTCGCGAGGACGACATCCGGCGGCAAGTGCTCGACCGCGGTCTCGTAGCCTGCGGTGAGCAGCTGGACGACGCGAAGCGACGGCATACGCGACAACGCCGCGAGCTGGCCGGCCGGGCGCATGTAGTGCGGCACCACGACCTCGACCGGGGCGTCCGGAGGCGGGTCCACGAGGTCCCAGACGACGAGATCCACACCCTCGACCGGGCCAACGGCATCGATCCAGGACTGGTCGGGCAGCGAGACGACAACCACCCGATCACCGTAGGCGACAATGAGGCGATGGTTCGCCGACGTCTCATCCCCGTTGCCGTGTTGGCGCTGGCCACGCTCGGCGCCACGGCCTGCACCGGGGCACCCCCGACCGGCTCGACCACGACCAGCTCGACCACGACCCGGACATCGACGTCGACCAGCGCCACCACCTCCACCACCCACCAGGCTCCCGCGGTCACCGTTCTCGCGACCCACCTCGACGTGCCGTGGGACGTCAGCTTCCTCCCCGACGGCTCTGCCCTGATGACCTTGCGCGACACGGCGCACGTCCTGCGCGTCTCCCCCGCCGGCGCGACCACCGACCTCGGCGCGGTCCCGGGCGTGGTGCCCGACGGAGAAGGCGGGCTGCTGGGCATCACCCCGTCACCGGCATACGCCACCGACCACACCGTCTTCGTCTATTTCACTGCAGCACAGGACAATCGGATCGCCCGGGCCACGATCGAGGGCGACCGGATCACCGGGGTGACGCCGATCCTAACCGGCATCCACAAGGCGAGCTTCCACAACGGTGGGCGCATCGCGTTCGGGCCGGACGGCTACCTGTACGCCGGTGTCGGCGATGCCGGCGAGGGCGATGTCGCCCAGGACAGGAAGGCCTTGAACGGCAAGATCCTGCGCATCAACGACCGATGGCAGGCCGGCGCCCGGCAACCCGTTCGGCAACGCGGTCTGGTCCTACGGCCACCGCAACGTCCAAGGCCTCGCGTGGGCGCCCGACGGGACGATGTACGCCAGCGAGTTCGGCCAGAACACCTGGGACGAGCTCAACAAGATCGAGAAGGGCCGCAACTACGGCTGGCCGCGCGTCGAGGGACGAGCCGGCAACCCGGCATACGTCGACCCGCTCGTCCAGTGGCCGACCGATGACGCCTCCCCGAGCGGGATCACGTGTGCCGGTGGGTCGGTGTACATGGCCGCGCTCAAGGGCGAGTCGCTCTGGCGCATCCCGGTGCAGCCCTCGGTCGGGACTCCGCAGCGGTTGCTGCACAACAGGTACGGCCGGCTTCGCGACGTGACGGTCGCCCCGGACGGCCGGTTGTGGGTGCTCACGAGCAACACCTTCCGGGGCACGCCCGGCCCGGACGACGACCGCCTGCTTTCGCTGTCCGCCGCCGGGGCGCTCGGGTAGGTTCGGCGCAGGCGGTGGGCGACGGAGCTCGCCAGGGGCTCCTTCGGGGGACCCAGGAAGGAGACAAGCCATGGCCGCAACCGATGACATTCTCGGATCGCTCCCGCTCGACCAGATCGCCCAGGAGGTCGGAGCATCGCCGGCCGAGGTCCAGCAGGCCGCAGCCGCTGCGATCCCGGCGCTGCTCGGCGGCCTGCAGGCCAACGCGAACGACGCCGCCGGCGCCTCCTCGATCCTCGGGGCGCTCGGCCAGCACGACACCGACCTGCTCGACGGAGGTGTCGACCTGGGCCAGGTAGACCCGGTCGATGGCGCCCAGATCGCGTCGCACATCTTCGGCAGCAACGAGGAGCAGGTCTACAGCGCACTCGGTGGCTCGTCGGCGGCCGGCAGTGTCGGATCGGCCCTCATCAAGAAGCTCATCCCGATCCTCGCGCCCATCGTGCTCTCCTACCTCGCCAAGCAGGTCCTCGGCAAAGTCGGTGGCGGATCGGCCGGCTCGGGCTCCGGGTCCGGTGGGGGCCTCGGTGACATCCTCGGCAGTATCCTCGGTGGCGGCTCGGCGGCTCCCGCCGACGACAGCAATTCGGCCGGATCGGGAGCGCCGAGCCTCCCCACCCGCAACCCTGACGCGGGCCCAGCTGGCGAAGTCACGACGACCAACCCGGCCACGGCCGACCACTCGGCAGACTCCGGCAGCCGGCCTTCGGCCGGCGGGCTCGGTGACATCCTCAAGGACGTGCTCGGGTCCGCCGTGGGTGGCGCCACCTCCTCTGTTGGCGGCGCCGGCGGTATTCTCGGCGACGTGCTGGGAGGGCTCCTCGGCGGCGGGCGCCGCTAGAGCTTGGCCCAGCCGGTTCCCGGTCATAGACAAGGCTTGCTCTTGTCCCGCGTCGAGCCGCGCCGTAGTCTTCCGCTCGGTGGGAGGCGGTGGGTCCCCCGGGAGGGAGGACCGTTGATGCCGCGTGAGCGGAGAGCGTGGCCAAGGGTTCTGGCGGGAGCGATCATCGGGTTCCTCGTCGCGAACGCTGCAGTCGGACCTTTGCAACAGGCGACAGCGGCACAGGTCGCGACCACATCGGCCACGTCGGCCACTTCGCCCACCACCGCCGCAGCAACCGGCCCGGCCGGAACCTTCAAAGCCCTGACCCCGGCCCGGATCCTGGACACCCGCACCGGCAACGGCGCCCCCAAGGTCGCCCTCGCCGCCCACCACGCCCTGACCCTCCAGGTCACCGGCCGCGGCGGCATACCCAACACCGCCGCCTCCGCCACCCTCACCCTGACCGCCACCAGCCCCACCGCCGCCGGATCCCTGACCGTGCACCCCGCCGGCACCCCCACCCCCAACGCCTCCAACCTCAACTTCACCCGCGGCGCCACCGTCGCCAACCTCGTCATAGCCGCCCTACCGGCCACCGGCAAGATCACCATCGACAACAACTCCACCGGCACCATCAACCTCATCGCCGACACCGCCGGCTACACGCTCGTACCGCATTGGGGTACCCCATCCCTCGTCCACCCGCCGACCGGATCGGTCGGCGCCCTCGACTGCGTGTCCGACACCTCGTGCGTGGCCATCGACAGCCTCGGCAAGACGTGGGTGCTTGCCGGATCGACGTGGTCGCTGAGTCCCCCCTTCCCCGCACCCAGCGTGGTGTCGGTGTCCTGCGTCGGCAACCTGCACTGCGTGGCCGTCAGTTCGGACCTCCGCAGCGCCATCTTTGACGGCGGGCGGTGGGGTGCCACCGTGGATATCGGCGCCCCCGGCACGTATGGCCCAACCAGCATCTCGTGCCCGACGTCGGCCTTCTGCGCCGTGTCGTCGAACAACGGAGTCGTGTACACCTTGGCTTCCGGCACCTGGACGGCCACTACGGTCGACGTGGACGGCACCAGCATCCGCAATGTCAGCTGCCCCACGGCGACGATGTGCCTGGCCGTCGCCGACAGGGGCAACACCTATGAATGGAACGGCACCCAGTGGTCGGCCGTCGGGCAGGTCGGACTCGGGCAGGACGTCTACCTCGACTGCCCATCGACCACTGTGTGCGTAGCCGCCGACAACGGGCACGGTGCCACCTGGTCGGGAGCCTGGGGCGGCATCCAGGCGGTGACCCTCGACAACGGGCCGTGGAGCGTGTCCTGCGCATCCACGACGTACTGCAGGGTGGGCGGCGCCTCGGGCCAGCACGTGGACTGGAACGGGGCATCGTTCTCCGACCCCGTCCGGGATTCCGCTACCGCCACCCGCCTGACGTGCACGGCGACCAACGTGTGCTGGGGCGGCCTGTACGCGCTGTCCGGTGACGAGGGCGTGGTCCGGTTCGCCCCCAGCGCCGTCGTTACCACCTTCGCCATCGTTCAGGCAACACCTCTGGACATCAGCTGCCCGACCAGAGCCTTCTGCGCGCTCATCGACATCGCAGCCTCGGCCCAGTTCGACGTCAACGGCTCGTGGCAACCGACGATGCGGACCCAGGCCGAGGGCGGCAACCCAACCCCGGTCTCCGGCATCGACTGCGCCTCGTCGTCCTTCTGTGCCGAATCGACCTACAACTCGATCGGCGGAGGCGCTCTTATCGCCTGGAACGGGTCCGTCTGGCAAACCCTCGCCCGCAACTATGCGCAAGTCGACGTCGACTGTCCCACCTCTGCCTTCTGTATGAGTCCGGGCAGTTTCAACAGTGTCTTCACCTGGGATGGAACGCAGCAGACGCCAGCCAACGTGACAGCCGGTGGCACCCTCTCGGCCGTCAGCTGCCCGAGTGTGACCTACTGCAGGATCGTGGCTGCCTACGGCCAGGTCACGACCTGGAACGGCACGACCTGGTCCACCGCCGTCCAGGTGGCACCGCAGGTCTACAACACCAAGTACATCTCGTGCTCCAGCCCCAAGCGCTGCGCGGTCGTCGACACGGCAGGCAATGCCGAGACCTGGAACGGCACGGCCTGGACCGCACCCACCCTTCTGGCTCCAGCCGGCGACGGATTCACCGGTGTGAACTGCCCTCCGACAACTTCTGTCTGGCGGCCACGACCAACGGCTACGCCCTCACCTTCGACGGCAACGCATGGTCCGCGCCGGTGCGAGTGGACCCGGGTGGTGGGTTGCGCGGAGTGGACTGCGCCGAGCCGACCTACTGCGTGGCGATCTCCGCTAGCGGCTACGCCACGACCTTCAGCTAGCCGTTTGTCGCGCCCCGGGCCTGCACCTTGCGCCAGCCGCCGGCTCGGTTGTTGGCGATGACCGCGCGGAAGAGCGCCACGAGTGCCTCCTCGTCGAGCACGTCGCCCTCGCGCACCTGGATCGCGCGGGCGGTGAGGTTGCCGTGTCCCTGGTTGACCAGCCCGGTCGGGTCCGGAGCGATCGGGTCGTAGATGAAGACGTTGAGATGCGTCTTGGCGCCGAGAAGGGCGCAGATGTTGCCGTCCAGCACGAAGTACGGCTGGACGGTCCGCTTGATCGTCTCCTCGACCTCGGGGTCGGCCTCGTGGACCAGCCGGCGCACCGTGCGGGCGACCTGGCCCTGCCAGGGCACCAACCCGTCGATGTAGTCGTCGACCCTCGGGTCGCGGTCCGCGCTCATCGGCCGGCCACCCACCTTCCCGTATGCCGTGTGCCCACCGAGCCATTGTGGCCCGGCGGGCAGGCATCCGGTCGGGTCAGGACTGGCCGAGTTTTGCCAGGATGAGTGCCCGCGCCTTGGCGGCGTCGGCCTGGCCCTTCATCGCCTTCATGACCTGACCGATGAGGGCGCCGGCCGCCTGGACCTTGCCCTCCCGGATCTTGTCGGCGACCTCCGGGTTGGCGGCGATGACCGCGTCGACGGCGGCCTCGAGGGCGCCGTCGTCGCGGACCAGCTCGAGCCCGCGGGCGTCAGCGACCAACGTCGGGGTGCCCTCACCGTCGAGGACTCCCTCCCACACCTGCCGGGCCATCGAGTCGTTGAGCCGGCCGGCGGTCACCAGACCCTCGAGCTCGACGACGTGGGCCGGGGTGACACCCAGCCCCGCGGCATACGACGAGACGTCCTGGCCGTCGGTGTTGGCGCGCCGGGCGACCTCACCGGACCACCACTTGCGGGCCCCGGCCGGGGTCGCACCGGCGGCGACGGTCTCCTCGATCGTCTCCACCAGCCCGGCGTTGACGACGTCGCGCATCTCCAGATCGCTGTAACCCCAAGTAGATTGGAGCCGCCTGAGCCGAGCAGCCGGGTTCTCCGGCAGGGTCGCCCGGAGCGCCTCGACCGTCTCGCGTGACGGGGCGACCGGGACGAGGTCGGGCTCGGGGAAGTAGCGGTAGTCCTCGGCGTCGGACTTCTCCCGGCCACTCGTCGTGATGCCGGTGTCCTCGTGCCAGTGCCGGGTCTCCTGGACGACCTTGCCGCCCGAGGAGAGGATCGCACCGTGCCGGCCGATCTCGTAGCGGACGGCCCGCTCGACCGAGCGCAGCGAGTTGACGTTCTTGGTCTCCGAGCGCGTACCGAGCGTTGTCGAGCCCTTGGGCATGAGCGACAGGTTGACGTCGCAGCGCATCGAGCCCTGCTCCATCTTCACGTCGGAGACCCCGAGCGCCTTGACCAGGTCGCGCAGGGCGGCGACGTAGGCCCGCGCGATCTCCGGGGCCCGCTCCCCCGTGCCCAGCATCGGCTTGGTGACGATCTCGATGAGCGGGATCCCGGCCCGGTTGTAGTCGACGAGCGAGTGGTCGGCGCCGTGGATCCGGCCGGTCGCGCCACCGACGTGCAGTGACTTGCCGGTGTCCTCCTCCATGTGTGCGCGCTCGATCTCGACCCGGTAGACCGTGCCGTCGTCGAGCTCGACGTCGAGGAAGCCGCCGAACGAGATCGGCTCGTCGTACTGGCTGGTCTGGAAGTTCTTGGGCATGTCCGGGTAGAAGTAGTTCTTCCTGGCGAAGCGGCACCACTCGGCGATCTCGCAGTTGAGCGCCAGACCGATCCGGATCGCCGACTCGACGCCCTTCTCGTTCACCACGGGCAGCGCACCGGGCAGGCCCAGACAGGTCGGGCAGACCTGCGAGTTCGGTTCTGCGCCAAAGGTAGTCGCGCAGCCACAAAACATCTTTGTGGCCGTGTTCAGCTCGACGTGCACTTCCAGCCCGAGGACCGGGTCGTATGCCGCGAGCGCCTCTTCGAAGGGGATCGTCGCCTCGGTCATCGCGCACCTCCCGTCGTTGCGTCTGCGGAGTTGGGGGCGCCGACCCTCAGATCCGCAGACGCAAGGAGGAGGTCGGGGGCCCGGTCGAGCAGCGGCCCGCCCCAGGTCTCGGTGAGGGCGGCCTCGAGAGCCGCACCCACGGCATAGAGCCTTTCGTCCTTCGTGGCCGGCGCGAGGAACTGGATGCCGGTCGGGAGCCCGTCCTCGGGCGCGAGCCCGGTCGGGACCGACATCCCGGGGACGCCGGCGAGGTTGGCCGGGATGGTGGCGATGTCGTTGAGGTACATAGCCATCGGGTCGTCGAGCTTGTCGCCGAGCTTGAACGCCGTGGTCGGCGCGGTCGGCGACGCGAGCACGTCGGCGGTCTCGAAGGCACGGGCGAAGTCGTCGGCGATGAGCCGGCGGACCTTCTGGGCCGACCCGTAGTAGGCGTCGTAGTAGCCACTCGACAGGGCATAGGTGCCCAGGATGATCCGGCGCTTCACCTCGTCGCCGAAGCCGGCGTCGCGGGTGGCTGCCATCACCTGCTCCGCGCTGGGGTCGGCGACCCCGTCGGGGAGGACCCGCAGGCCGTAGCGCATCGCGTCGAACTTGGCCAGGTTGGAGGATGCCTCGCTCGGCAGGATGAGGTAGTAGGCAGCGAGGGCGTACTCGAAGTTGGGGCAGGACACCTCGACGACCTCGGCGCCCCGGGCGACGAGGGCCGCGATGGCCTCGTCGAAGCGCTGCTGCACCCCGGCCTGGAAGCCGGCGCCGGTGAGCTCCTTGACGATGCCGATCCGCATCCCCGTCACATCGGCGCGGCGGGCGGCCTCGACGACCGGGGGCACCGGTGCGTCGATCGAGGTGGAGTCCAGCGGGTCATGGCCGCCGATGAGGTCGTGCAGCAGGGCGGCGTCGAGGACGGTCCGCGTGCACGGCCCGGCCTGGTCCAGCGAGGAGGCCAAGGCCACGAGGCCGTACCGAGAGACCCCTCCATAAGTGGGCTTGGTGCCGACCGTGCCGGTGACCGCTGCCGGCTGACGGATCGAGCCGCCGGTGTCGGTGCCGATGGCCAGCGGCGCCTGGAACGAGGCGACCACCGAGCTCGAACCGCCGCCCGACCCGCCTGGGATCCGGGTGAGGTCCCACGGGTTGTGGGTCGGTCCGTAGGCGGAGTGCTCCGTCGAGGACCCCATGGCGAACTCGTCCATGTTGAGCTTGCCGAGGATCGGCAACCCGGCCTCGCGCAGCCTGCGGACAAGCGTGGCGTCGTAGGGCGGGATCCAGCCTTCGAGGATGCGCGATCCGCACGTCGTCGGCAGCCCCTTGGTGGCCATGACGTCCTTGACCGCGATCGGCACGCCGGCCATCGGGTGCAGCTGCTCCCCCGCGGCCCGACGGTCGTCGATCGCCTTGGCCTGGTCGAGCGCGCCGGCCCCGTCGACGTGCAGGTAGGCGTGGACCGCGCCGTCGACGGCAGCGGTGCGGTCCAGGTGGGCCTGGGTCAGCTCGACCGAGCTGATCTCGCCGGCGGCGAGGGCCGCGGCCATCTCGGCGGCGGTGGAGCGGATGGGGTCAGTCACGCGGTGGTGTCCTTGGTCGGGTCGGTCAGGGAGAGGTGGGCCGTATGCCGGGTGCGCACCGCGGCATACGAGGTCGCCTCAGGCGTCGGTTCAGTCTTCGGTAAGGATGCGCGGCACCGAGAACCGGTCGTCCTCGACGGCCGGCGCGGCGGCGAGCACGGCCTGGGTCCCGAGCGAGGGGACGACGACGTCGGCCCGGGTGACGTTGGTGAGCGGCAGCGGGTGGCTCATCGGCTCGACGCCATCGGTCGGCGCCTTCTGGACCTTGGCCACGGACTCGAGGATGACGCCCAGCTCGCCGACCATCCGGTCCAGCTCGGCGTCGGAGAGGTCGATCCGGGCGAGCCCGGCGAGGTGCGCGACGTCGTCGCGGGTCAGTTCGGCCATGCGGGTAAGTCTATGGGCGGGGCGAACCGGTTCGACCCGACCCTTCGGCGCCCTCGACCCAGGGGGTCCCCGATAGGTTCGCCGGGTGATCTCCGTCGCGTGCCCGTGCGGTTCCGGGGCGGCGTATGCCGCGTGCTGCGGCCCGCTCCACCAAGACGCCCAGCCGGCGCCGACCGCGTTGGCGCTGATGCGGTCCCGGTATGCCGCATTCGCCATCGGGGACGGGGACTACCTGTTCCGCACCTGGTATCCGCGGACGCGCCCGGACGCCGTCGGTCTGGATCCGGCGCTGACCTGGACCGGGTTGGAGATCACCGACCTGGTAGCCGGTGGGCCGGATGACGATGCGGGCGAGGTCGCCTTCGTGGCGCGTTGGCACACCCGGAGCGGTGAGGAGGGGGCCGTGACCGAGCGCAGCCGGTTCGTCCGGCGGGCAGGTCGCTGGCTCTATCTCGACGGCGTCCACGACTGACCGCTGGCCAACCTCCCACGGCAGGAACGCATTGGCGAGCCGACGCGCTCTGGACCTCGCACGGCATGCTTGCCCCATGCGGATGATGACGCCCACCGTCGGTCTTGTCATCGCCTTCGCCCTGGTCGGTTGCGGCAGTTCCAAGCATCCCGCGACCTCGACGCCACCCGGCTCGGCGACCACCGCCGCGAACTCGTCCTCACCGCCTGCGCCATCGCCGCGGCCATCTGGGGCCTCGACGTCCGCTTCGACCTCCCTGATCGCGTCGGGAATGCCGCAGCCCGCCCACGTCGTGGTGGTCGTGATCGAGAACCACGCTGTTGCAGAGGTTTTGGGCAACCCAAAGGCTCCGTTCCTGAACGGCTTGGCGGCCCACGGAGCCACCTTCACCAGGTTCTACGCGATCACCCATCCCAGCGAGCCGAACTACCTGGCCCTCTTCTCCGGCTCGACGCACGGCCTGTCCAGCGATGCGTGCCCGGTGCGCTACCCCGGCGCGAACCTGGCCGGTTCTTTGCTCGAGGCCAGGATGACGTTCACCGGGTATGCCGAGGACCTCCCCGAGTCCGGGTTCACTGGTTGCACCAGTGGGGGCTACGCGCGCAAGCACAGTCCGTGGGTCAGCTTCACCAGGGTGCCGGCTCAGGTCAGCCAGCCGATGAGCTCCTTCCCCCGTGACTACGCCTCACTGCCGACCGTCTCGTTCGTCATCCCGAACCTGCAGCACGACATGCACGACGGAACGGTGGCCCAAGCCGACAGCTGGCTGGAGCAGCACCTGTCCGGATACGTGACCTGGGCCCAAGCCCACAACAGCTTGCTCATCGTCACGGCCGACGAGGACGACCACAGCGCCGACAACCGCATCCCCGCACTCATCGTGGGGGCAGGCGTGAAGGCCGGGCACTACGGGCAGCGCTACGACCTCTACTCGCTGCTGCGGCTGATCGAGGACATGTACGGGCTGCCGCGCCTCGCCAACAGCGCCACCGCCACCCCGATCAACGGCATCTGGGACTGACCGTCACGCCATTCACTCGAGGGGGTTCGCCCGCAAGAACCGCACTTCCTCGATGTCGAGGCGAGCCTGCACCTGCCGCAGCACGATGTCGTCGATGCGCTGCTCGTCGCGCAGTTCCAGGAGGGCCTCGCGGCGCCGGCCGATGAGCGCGATGGAGAGGCTTGAGTACTGGTCGTGGTGCTGGACGATGGGGTCGCCTTCCGCGCCGCCGGCCGCGAGGAGCTTGCGCTGCTTGTCCAGCTCGTGACGGACTCGCTCGACCACTCGCTGCCCGCTGCCGAGCTCGTCGGCCGTGGTGTCGAGAGCCTCGATGGCTGCCTCGAGGGTGTACTCGTCGGCGAACTGGAGCTCCTCGGCGACCGAGGTGTCCACCGGTAGCCGCGCAAACCGCACGACAGACGGCAGTAACAGCGCTTGGAGCAGGGTCAGCAGGATCACGCCGCAGGTGATCAGCACGAGGAGGTCGCGGCCGGGGAACGGGGCGCCGGAGTCCAGCGTCTGCGGGACGGCAAGGACCGCGGCGAGCGAGATGGCGCCGCGGAACCCGGCGACCGCGCTCACGGTGCGCCGTCGCGCCGGGACACGGCGCAACCGTTGGGCCGGACGGCGGTCGAGGAGCCGGATGAGGTAAGGCGTGGTGTAGAGCCACACCCACCGCACCCCGATCACGACGGCTGTGACGACGAGGACGTCGACCAGGGCACGGAGCGTGGAAGCACTGTCCAGCCCGCGGAAGGCGGACTGGGCAGAGAGTCCGACCAGCACGAACAGCGCGCTGCTGAGGACCGTGGTGGACAGTGCCCAGAACGGGATGACGACCTGACGAGTCAGCGCACCGGTGATCCGTGAGGTCACCTGGCTCATGAACAGCCCGCAGACCACGACGGCCAGCACACCGGAGGCGTGGACGATGTCCGCCAGCAGGAAGGCGGCGAACGGGGTCACCAGCATGGCGATGCCCTCGAGCATGGGGTCGTCCATCCGGCGGCGCAGCTGCCAGCTGACAATTCCCACGAGACCGCCCGCGAGCACGCCTCCGCCGTACGCCAGCACCAGGAGCCAGCTCACGCGCCAAGGGGTGAGGTGCTCCTCGCCGACCGTCACGCCCACGGCCAACCCGTAGAGGACCAGAGCTGTGCCGTCGTTGACCAGGCTCTCGGCGCGCAGCACGGTGACGGTGCGGCGCGGCAGGTCGCGGGCCAGGACGCCGACCGCGGTCGCGTCGGTGGGCGCCAGTGCGGCGCCGAGGACCCACGCCGGGCCCCAATCGAGGCCGAGCCCGTGCGCGGCGGCGGCGACCGCGGCGGCGGTGGCGACCACCAGCGCGGTGCTGGTCAGGACCACGACCCGCAGGTTGTTGCGGATCTCCCGCAGGGAGGTCGTCAGGCTCTCCCAGTACAGCAATGCGGGGAGGAACACGAGAAGCACCACCTGCGGTGGCAGCTGGGCCTGCCGCAAGTGCGGCACGAACCCGACCAGCACCCCGACCAGCACGAGCAGGATGGCCGGCGCGATCGGGTAGCGGCGCGCGAGCGCGCCGCACAGGACCAGGGCGACCCCGAGCACGACAACCATCTCGAGTCCAAGCACGGACTCATCTTGACCAGCCTCAGGGCCCCCCGACCACCCTCGGACCGGCAGGTGGACGAGCTCGCCACGGCCCAGCACCCCGGAGCGGGCCACGTTGTCCATACCCAGCAGGCCTGCCGGACACCCGTGACCAGCCGGAGCTCGGCTTGCGTGTCGAGCTCGACCGGACATCCCAACCGTGGTGTGCCACCTCGCCGAGTCGAGGACCGGCGAGCCCGGCCACCGTCAGCGGCGTCGACAGGAACCCGACCGGCACCTCCGACGAGGAATGCTGGTCCGCGGTCGTCTATGGGGGGAGGCGAAATGGCTGGGTCCGGGCCCGCAGAGTCCTCAGCGAACGGGTTGATGACTCGTATGCCGCGCACGTCCGGCCCGCGCCGAGGTCCTCGGTCCACAGCTCGTCGAGAGCCCGGATTCGGGCGCGGCGCAAGGTCTCCGCGTCCACCGTGATCGTCAGGTTGGCCACACTCCAGTGTCACTCGGGTCCCGTGTAGCACGGGTCTTCTGGTCTCACAGGGCCGTGGGACCACCTTCGAGGAGCTGGCGGAAGCCGGCCTCGTCCAGGATGGTCAGCCCGAGCTCCTCGGCCTTGGTGGCCTTGGTCCCGGCGTTGGCGCCGACGACGACGTAGTCGGTGCTCTTGGAGACCGACCCGGAGGCTTTGCCGCCGCGGGACAGGATCGCCTCCTTGGTCTCGTCGCGGCTGAAGCCCTCCAGCGACCCGGTGACGACCACCGTCAGCCCGGCGAGGGTCTGGTCGACCGACTCGTCGCGCTCGTCGACCATCCGGACGCCGTCGGCGGCCCACCGGTCGACGATCGCCCGGTGCCAGTCGTTGCCCTCGGCGTCGAACCAGTCGCGGACGGCGATGGCGATGACCCCACCGACGCCCTCGGCGCCGGCGAGCTCCTCGGCCGTCGCCGCCCGTATGGCATCCATCGAGCCGAAGTGCTGGGCGAGGGCGCGCGCCGCAGTGGGCCCGACGTGCCGGATGGAGAGCGCCACGAGCACCCGCCACAACGGCTGGTCCTTGGCGGTCTGCAGGTTGTCGACCAGCCGCTGCCCGTTGGCGGAGAGGACGCGCCCGTCGACGACGGCGTCAGGGTCGTCGGTCTTCTTGGCGGCTCGGGTGAACAACGGCACGCCCGCCAGCGTCTGTGCGGTGAGCCCGAACAGGCCGGACTCGTCGGTGAGGACTCCGGCGTCGAGGAGCGCGACCGCGCCCTCCCAGCCCAGTGCCTCGATGTCGAAGGCACCGCGACCGGCGAGACCGGCGAGCCGCTCGCGGAGCTGGGACGGGCAGGTGCGGGAGTTGGGGCAGCGGATGTCCTTGTCGCCCTCCTTCTCCGGCGCGAGAGGTGAGCCGCAGGAGGGGCAAGTGACCGGCATACGGAACTCGCGCTCGGACCCGTCGCGCAGGGCGACGACCGGACCGAGGATCTCGGGGATCACGTCGCCGGCCTTGCGCAGCACGACGGTGTCGCCGATGAGGACGCCCTTGCGGCGGACCTCGTCGGCGTTGTGCAGGGTGGCTCGCTCGACGGTCGACCCGGCGACGACGACCGGCTCCATGACGCCGAACGGGGTCACCCGACCGGTGCGGCCGACGTTGACCTGGATGTCGAGGAGCCTGGTGTTGACCTCCTCGGGCGGGTACTTGAAGGCGATCGCCCAGCGCGGCGCCCGGCTCGTCGACCCGAGCTGGCGCTGGACCGAGACCTCGTCGACCTTGACGACGACGCCGTCGATCTCGTGCTCGACGTCGTGCCGGTGCTCGCCGGTGCGGGTGATGAACGCCTGCACCGCATCGATGGTGTCGACGACGAGGTAGTGGCTGGAGACCGGCAGGCCCCACCCCTTCAGCAGCTCATAGGCATGGGACTGCGTGACGATCTCGAAGCCGCGACGGGCTCCGATCCCATGGACGAGCATCTTGAGCTGCCGGCTCGCGGTGACGCGAGGGTCCTTCTGCCGCAACGACCCTGCCGCTGTGTTGCGCGGGTTGGCATAGGGGGGTTTGCCCGCCTCGACGAGGCTCGCGTTGAGCTCGGCGAAGGACTCGATCGGGAAGAACACCTCGCCTCGGACCTCGACCAGCTCGGGCAGGTCGTCGCCGTGCAGCTGCTCGGGGATCCCCTTGATGGTGCGGACGTTGAGGGTGACGTCCTCGCCCGTGCGACCGTCGCCGCGGGTCAGGGCGCGGGTCAGCCGGCCGCGCTCGTAGAGCAGGTTGACGGCCAGCCCGTCGATCTTCAGCTCGCAGAGGTAGTGGACCTCGGCGCCCCCCGCGTCGCGCTCGACCCGCGCCGCCCAGGCGGCCATCTCCTCGGCACTGAACGCGTTGTCCAGGCTGAGCATCCGCTCGAGGTGGTCGACGGCCTGGAAGTCGGTGGAGAAGACCGCGCCGCCCACCTGCTGGGTCGGGCTGTCAGGAGTGCGCAGGCTCGGGTGGGTGGCCTCGAGCTCGTTGAGCCGCCGGATGAGGGCGTCGTACTGCCCGTCGGACAGAGTCGGCGCGTCCTTGACGTGGTAGGCGAACTGCGCCGCCGTCGCCTGCTCGGCGACCTCGGCCCACTCCTGCCGGACCTCGTCGGGGACGTCGGTTTCGATGCTCGGGCTCACGGGTTCATCCTGCCGCAGCGGTCGGACAAGTCCGTATGCCGCGCGCTCGGGTCTCCCTGCGGCTGTCGACTGCTGTAGCTACGCCCTGGCCAAGGACAGCGGAGAGCCACTCCTGTTCAAGGGGGAGGACTTCCGGCATACGGACATCACGCCAGCCCTGTGACGGCGGCGCGCGGGGCTAACATGGCGGTCGGGCGCGCAGGACCGCCCGACGTCCGCTCGAAGGGGCTCAGCCCTCCTGCACGCAGTTTCTGATTGTCGACCGACCTCCTTTCCTCGGCCCGACCTTCGCGGACACCGGGCCCGGAAGGAGGCCGTCATGGCCAGCTCACTGCCCGACCGTCCGTCCGTCGACCGGCTCCGCAAGGACGCCCGTCGCCTCCAGGACTCCCTGTCCACCGGCTCACGACGGGCCACCGCGCTCGTCCGTCGCTGGCACCCGCAACCCGACGCGGCGCTGGCGACGCCGGGCCGGTTCCGTCTCCACGACGCCCAGCTGACGGTGGCCCGCCGCTATGGCTTCTCGGGGTGGCCAGCCATGGTCCACTTCGTCGAGCTGGCCGCGACGATCAGCCGCTTCCCCGGGTCGGTGGCCGACGAGGGCCTCGAACCTGCGGACCGGTTCACCGTCCTGGCCTGCCTGCGCTACGACGAGTCCGACTCGCCGGAACGCTGGCAGCAGGCGGCTGCGCTCCTGGCCGCCGACCCGACGCTCGTCGACCGGTCCGTGTGGACGGCTGCGGCCGCGATGGACCTCCCGGCACTGCGGCGGCACCTCGTGGGCGACCCCTCGAGCGCGACCCGGCCGGCTGGACCCTTCGAGTGGCCCCCGCTGCTGTACGTCACCTATTCACGGGCACCCGTCGGGCGGACCTCCGCGGAGGTGGCCGAGGTCGTGACCCTCCTGCTCGACGCCGGCGCCGACCCGGACACCGGCTACCTGTGGGGCGGTCTCGCGACGCCGTTCACGGCGCTCACCGGGGCGTTCGGGGAAGGCGAGCAGGGTCCCCGGCGCCAGCCACCCCACCCCCACGCGCAAGCGGTCGCCCGGCTGCTGCTCGACCGGGGCGCCGACCCCAACGACGGCCAGAGCCTCTACAACCGGATGTTCAGCCCGGGCAACGACCACCTCGAGCTGCTCTTCGCGTACGGGCTGGGCACGAGAACCGGCGGGCCGTGGTTCCGCCGGCTTGGCGAGGCCCTGGAGACGCCCGCCGAGATGATGCGCCGCCAGGTGGACTGGGCCGCGCGGCACGGCTTCGTCGAGCGGCTCGACCTCCTGGCCCGGCACGGCGTCGACGTGTCCGGCGTCGAGGCGGTGACCTGGCGGGTGCCGGCCGACGTGGACGTGTTGCTGGGCGGCCGGACGGCGCTCCACGCGGCGGCGTGGGAGGGCGACCTGAACCGGATCCGGGCGCTGCTGGCGGCCGGGGCGGACCCTGCCGTGCACGACGACGCCTACGGCACGACGCCGCTGGCCTGGGCCGAGCACGCCTTCCAGACCGAGGCCGCCGACCTGCTCCGCCCGCTCACGCCTCAATGAGGTGACGAAAGCACGAGGAGTTGCCCTTTCACAGCCCAGTTGGGCGATATCCGGGCCACAATGGCGCCACGAGCGCCACGTTGCCCCGTTTCCCGAAAGCAGGTCACCGATGACCAACCTCGCGAACAACCTCGTCCGCACGGCCCAGCACCACCCCGACAAGGCCGCCATCACCCTCGAGGGCCAGTCGCTCTCGTATGCCGCGTTGCTGGTGCTCGCGAGCAAGGCCGCCGGCAACCTCCGCAAGGCAGGCCTGCAAACGGGAGACCGGGTCGCCCTCATCCTGCCCAATGTCCCGGCATACCCGATCCTGTTCTTCGGGACGCTCCTCGCCGGCGGAATCGTCGTCCCGATGAACCCGCTGCTCAAGGCCGGCGAGATCGACTACTACTTCACCGACAGTGGGGCGAAGTTCGCCTTCGTCTGGCCCGACTTCGTGGCCGAGGCCGAAGCCGGTGCCCAGAACCAGGGGACCCAGGTCGTCGAGTGCGGCCTGATGGGGCCCAAGCCGGGCGCGTTCGTCGAGGACGGCCGGCCGATCTCGGTGCCCGAGGAGCGGGCTGATGACGACACCTGCCTGATCCTCTACACGTCAGGGACGACCGGCCGACCCAAGGGTGCCGAGCTGACCCACGCCAACATCAACCTCAACGCGCGCCGCTGCGTCGACGACATCCTGAAGGTGTCCCCCGACGACATCATCATGGGCTGCCTCCCGCTCTTCCATGTCTTCGGGCTCGTCGTCGGCCTGCAGGCGGCGGTCATCGCGGGCGCCTCGCTAGCCCTGATCCCGCGGTTCGACCCGGCCAAGGCGATCGAGGTGATCGGCAGCCAGGGCGTGACCATCATGCAGGGCGTACCGACGATGTATGCCGCCATCCTCAACCACCCGGCCGGGGACACCCTGGACGCCTCGCACCTTCGCATCTGCGCCTCGGGCGGCTCGGCAATGCCGCACGAGGTGCAGAGCGGCTTCGAGAAGAAGTTCGGGTGCATCATCCTCGAGGGCTACGGCCTGTCCGAGACCTCACCCGTGGCGTCGTTCAACCTGCCCGACCGCGAGCGCAAACCCGGGACGATCGGCCTGCAGATCCCGGGCTGCGAGATGCGGCTCGAGGATCCCGAGGGCAAGGTCGTCGGCGTCGGGGAGGTCGGCGAGATCGCCATCAGGGGCGACAACGTCATGAAGGGCTACTGGGGCAAGCCCGAAGCGACGGCCGAGGCGATCCGTGACGGTTGGTTCCACACCGGCGACCTGGCAACCGTCGACGACGAGGGCTACTACACGATCGTCGACCGCAAGAAGGACCTGATCATCCGCGGCGGCCTCAACGTCTATCCGCGGGAGGTCGAGGAGCTGCTCTACACCCACCCGGACGTCCTCGAAGCTGCTGTCGTGGCCGTGCCGGACGCGTTCTACGGCGAGGAGATCGGCGCCGCCATCGCCTTCCGGCCGGGTGCGACGGCGACCCTCGAGGACGTCAAGGCGTGGTCCAAGGAACGGATCGCGGCATACAAGTACCCCCGCCACCTGTGGCAGGTCGACGAGCTCCCCAAGGGCCCGACCGGCAAGATCCTCCGGCGCGAGGTCCACAAGCCCGACGCCTGACCGTTCCCCTTCCCCACCCGCCTCGACTTTCCCGCCCCATCCGGAAAAGTCATCCTCGCAAGGCATATCAACCCTTGCGAAGATGACTTTCCCGCCCCATCCGGAAAAGTCACCCTCGCAAGGCATATCAACCCTTGCGAAGATGACCTTCCCGCCCCATCCGGGAAAGGTGAGGCGGCCGTATGCCGGAGCGGCACTGGAAAGCGTCAGGCCGGGTGGGCGCGGCGCAACGAGTGCCACCCGCCGGCGGGGCGGCCGACAATGAGCGCGGCGACCAGGACGACCACGAAGCCGACCAGCTGCGGCCAGGCGAGCGACTCGGACAGGACGAGCACCCCGAGCACCACCGACACGACGGGGATGAGGTAGGTGACCGTCGAGCTGACCACCGCGCCGGCGTCCCGGACGACGTCGAACTGGAGCATGTAGGCCAGGCCGGTACCCACGGCGCCGAGGACGAGGATGGCCACCACCGCCACCCACACGGTTCGGGAGCCGGCAGCGGCGTGGACCGACCACGGGGCGTCGAGGCGGTCGCGCTGGGTCCACCACCAGATGAGGGTCATCGGCACCATGAGCACCGAGCCGCAGAGGATGACAGCCGCAGGTTGCGACAGTCCGCCGAAGTCGGTCCTGCCGAGGAAGCGCCGGATGTACGGCCATCCCACCCCATAGCTCGCACCGCCGAGCAGGGTGATCCCGAAGCCGACGAGGTCGGTGGTGCCACCGGCGTTCCACGGTTCGGTGATGACGAGGACACCGACCAGCCCGAGCGCGACCGCCACGAGCTTGTCGCGCGTGATCCGCTCGGCCGGGATGAGGAGCAGCGAGAAGATCACCATGGCGATCGGCGTGATCGAGTTGCCGATGCCGGCCAGCGCCGAGGACACCCGCGTCTCGCCCAGCGCGAACATCGTGAACGGGAACGCCGTGAGGAAGAACCCCGAGACGAACAGGTGCCCCCACACCGCCAACCCGCGGGGGAGCCGGCCGCCGGTCAGCCGGAGCATCGTCAGCACGATGGCGGTGCCGAAGAAGATCCGCATCGCCGAGATCTGGACCGGGGCGAGCGCGCGCAGCCCGAACTTCATGAGCAGGAAGCTCGACCCCCAGATGAGCGCCAGTGCGAGGAACTTCACCTGCCACGGCACGACCCGCCGACCGCTCCCCGCCGGGGCTGAGGTCCCCGTGGCGCCACGCACTCCAGCGGCACTCGCCCTCGTGGCCATGTTCGTCGTCCTCCTCATCGGTGGGCCGTCAGGCAGCAGGCGGTCCTGCGTCGGCTGGTCATGCGTGGGCCCGGTCGGTCAGCTCGCGCGCGGCCTCCCGCGCTGCCCGTTGAACACTGCGGGCCCCCTCGGGCGTGAGTCCGGCCAGCCCGCACGCCGGGGTGACGACGAGATCGTCGAGGGTCGGGACGGGCAGCCCGAGCCGGCCCCACGCGGCGGCCAGACCGGCCGCAGCACCGCGTGCGGTGCCGGTCCCGTCGGTCGGGAGACACCCGGCATACAGCCGTATGCCGGACTCGAGACTCTCCCCGAGCGCCTCCCACTGCGCTGGTCCGAGGAGCGAGGTATCGACGGCCAGCGCTGACGCAGAGACGTTGCGCAGCAACGGAATCGGCACATCGGCATGGCAACAGTGGACGACGACAGGGCGCTCTCCCGCCGCGTCGACGACCCCGCGTAGACCTGCGGCGACCCGCTGCCGGTCAACGGCGCGGACCCGGCCGTAGCCCGACGCTGTCGGCAAGGAGCCGCCGAGGACCGAGGGCAGCGCGGGTTCGTCGAGCTGGACGACGAGATGAGCACCGGGCACCAGCCGCTGGACCTCGGCCAGGTGCCGACGCAGCCCCTCGGCGAGCGACCCGATGAGGTCGCGGGTCGCTCCGTCGTCGACGAGGGCGCGCTCGCCACGGGTCAGCTCGACGGTCGCCGCGAGGGTCCACGGCCCACAGACCTGGAGCTTGAGGTCCCCGGCATATCCGTCGAAGGACTCAGCCAGCTCGTCGAGGTCCTCGTGCCAGAGCGACGCGGTGCGGGCTGCGTCCCTCCCCGGCCGGTCGACGAGCCGCCACCCGGCGGGCTGGAGGTCGACGTGCAGGTCGACCAGCAGTGCCGCGGTCCGTCCGACCAGGTCCGCGCCCGGCCCACGAGCCGGCAGCTCGGGCAGGTAGGGCAGGTCGGGCTCACCGAAGGTGTCGCGCACCTCGCGAAGGGCCTCGCGGATGTCGGTGCCTGGGAGCGACCCGATCCCGGTGGCTCGGGTCATGGGCGCACCGGGCTCGGGACGTTGCGCTCGGCGAGCGCTCGTACGCTCGCCGGCACCGGAGCGTCCGGCGGCGAGAAGGGTGCGGTCTGGGGCGGGTCGAAGACGGTCCGGATCGGCACGACCCCGACCCATGCGTCGCTCTCCTCCTCAGGCACCGAGGACCAGTCGTCGCGGACCTTGACCGTCCACTGGCCGTCGACGATCGGCAGCGCCATGGCAAGGGTCGCCGAACGCTCCTTCTTGGTCGTCGGCCGGACCTCATCGGTACGCCCGGGAAGGATTCGCTCGGACAGGTGGTCCAGCGCCGCCTCCTGCTCGGCGCCAGTCAGAGGTTCCAACCGGCCCGAGACGACCGCCGACCGGTAGTTGGCCGACGACTCGAACGTCGTGTGCGCCACGACGAGACCGTCGATGAGGGCGACACAGAGAGCCACGGGTGAACCTGCCGCCACCGCACGCAGTGCCCCGGCGCCGGTCGACCCGTGGACGAGGATCCGGTCACCCACCCGCGCGTAGAGCATGGGCACGACCCATGGCCGCCCGTCGACGACGGTCGACAGGGTGCCGACGAGGCTCGCATCCAGGACGGCGTCGAGCGCGTCCCGCTCGCTGCTGGCCCGTTCGGGGTGGCGGCCCACGCGCTGTGGGGGGAAGGTCGTCAGGTCGCTCATGGAACCATCCAACACCCCCAAGTGGTCCTCATCAAAGATCCACTTGTCAGCACGATCGATGGACCAGTATCGTCCGCCGTATGCCGCGCACGGCCACTCACGTCGGCGTCCCGCTGACCCTGGCGCCGGGAGCCGACCCGCTCCGCCACCGGGTCGCCGACGCCATCGTCCGGGCTCTGCAGGACGGGCGGCTGCGGCCCGGGGACCGGCTGCCGTCGACCCGCATCCTGGCCGGCGACCTCGGCGTCTCGCGCGGCCCGGTCGTGGCGGCATACGACGAGCTGGTCGCCGCCGGCTTCGTCGTCGCCCGAGCGGGCTCCGGTGCGGTCGTGGCCGACGGTGCCGACCGCGCTGCCCTGGCCGGGGCGGCCACCCACGTCCCGGCCTGCGGGCCCAGCGACCCCCGGGGTCCGACCGCCGCAGCCCCCGAGCCTCGGTGGGACCTGCGCCCGGGCCGCCCGGACACCACCCTGCTCGACCCCACCGCCTGGCGCCGCGCGTGGCGCCGCGCCGGGTCGGTCGTACCCGGCGACGAGGGCTGCTCCCCCGCACCCGCGCACTCGGCGCTCCGGCAGGCCCTCGCCGAGCACCTGCGCCGCAGCCGCGGCATCGGTCTGACCGCTGAGGACCTCCTCGTCGTGCCGGGCGTCGCCGCCTCGCTGCACGCCCTGCCCACCGCGCTGGGTCTCGTCGGCCGGCGGATCGCGCTCGAGGACCCCGGATACGTCGAGGCGTGGACAACCTTCGACCGCGCGGGAGTCGGGGTCCAGGGCATCCCGGTCGACGACGACGGGCTCGACCCGGCCCTGCTCGGTCGGGGCGTCGGCGCCGCATACGTGACGCCGTCGCACCAGTACCCCCTCGGTGCGCGCATGCCGGTCACCCGCCGCGTCGAGCTGCTCACCTGGGCTCGCGCGAACGACGCGATCGTCATCGAGGACGACTACGACGGCGAGTTCCGCTACGACGTCTCTCCCCTGCCGGCGCTCCGCTCGCTCCCCGGCGCAGCCGACCAGGTCCTCTACATCGGCACCGCGTCCAAGCTGATCGCGCCGTCGCTTCGCGTGGCGTGGCTCGCACCGCCACCGCACCTCCGCGAGGCCGTGCGCCTCGAGCTCGAGGTCCGCGGTCTCGTCGTCAACGAGGCCACCGGGCTAGCCCTGGCCCACTTCATCGAGTCCGGTTCTCTCGCAACACATCACGCGCGGGCGACGCGGACGTATGCCGCACGCCGGGCCGCGCTCGTCGAGGCCGTCACCCGGCGGCTGCCCGGCCTTCCGCTGTCCGGTGTCGACGCCGGGCTACACGTCGTGCTCAGGCTCCCGGACGAGGTCGACGACCTCGTCCTCGTGACAACGCTGGAGGCCCGGGGGCTACTGGCCAGCCCGTTGTCCGCCTACTGCGCGACGACCCACCAGTCCGGGCTCGTCCTCTGCTACGCCGGCCTGCCCGAGACGCGCGCCGACGACGCCGTGCAGGTGCTCACCGACGTCATCGGCGCGGCAGTCGGCTGAACTCCGCGGGCTGCCGCGGTCGAGGAAGCCCTCAGAGGTCGGCGAAGTCCTGCTCGACGACCTGCCGGTCCTCGGCGTCGACCACCGCGACCGCGAAGGCCGCCGCCCGTGATGCCGCCGCCTCCTCCGCGCGACCCACGGCTGCCAGCGCCCGTGCCCTCAGCTCGTGAGCGTAGGCGAGGTCGAAGTCGCCTATGCCCTCCTTCGCACACAGCGCGAGCATCCGATCCCCTTGCCGCAGAGCCAGATCCGGCGACCCGGTCACGAGATGGGCCTTGCCGATGAGGTAGGCGGCACGCACCTCGTTGACCGGAGCTGCCGCAGCCGTTCGGTCCCAGTGGTAGGCAGCGGCATACGCCCTGCGGAGGAGCTCCTCGTCGTCATCCGGGGCGCGGTCGGTCCGCCCGAGCAGCTCCCACACCGCGTTGTTGGCCTCGACCGCCTGGCTGCGATGCCAGTCCGCGTCCCCGCCGGTCACGGGCTCACGCTCGACGCTCCAGTCGGGCAGCGCCACCCCGGTCTCGAGCACGGACTTGAGGTTGTCGAGAAGCCACTGCCACCCGTCCCGGACGTTGGCCCACACCAGCGGGCTGAAGGCCAGACCACCGTGGACCAGCACGAGCCGGGTCAGGCCGTCGCCCACCGGCTGGACGGTCCAGTCGAGGACGCCCGCGGGCTCGGCCGCCAGGTCCGCGGCATACCGAGGTCGCCAGGTCTGGACGAGCTTCGTTGGTGCGTCAAGGGTTTGGACGACCCCCCCGGTCGCTACGCGGCCATCCGGCAGGACCGACTGGTACGCCTCCCCGACGACCAACGGCGCGTCGTATGCCGTGTCGTGCCACCACCGCCGGATGCCCTCCGGGGTGCTGATGGCAGCGAAGACCTCCTGCGACGTGGCCCGGACGAACCGCTGGTAGTGGTGCGCGCTGATCGCCATGACGGCACTGTCGCAGATCAGCCGGTGGCGCGGTCGGCCGGACGGTCGAGGAAGGCGCGGGCGATCGTGGCGGAGCCGACGACCCGGGTCCGGTCGTAGAGCACGACCGACTGGCCCGGCGCCACCCCACGCAGTCGTCCGTCGAGACGGACCTGCACCGTGTCGCCGTCGGCCCAGGCGGTGGCCGGGACCTCCTCGCCGTGGGCGCGAACCTGGGCCCCCACCTCGACGACGCCGTCCGGCGGCGGGCCGCACCACAGGGCGTGGTCGCCCTCGATGGCGTCCACGCCGAGCAGGTCGACGGTGCCGACGGTCACGACGTTGCGGACCGGGTCCACCTGGGTGACGAAGCGCGGGGACCCGTCCAGGGTCGACCGGTCGAGGCCGAGACCGCGGCGCTGGCCGACGGTGAAGCGGTAGGCGCCGGTATGCCGGCCGACCACCTCTCCCCCTGCGTCGACGATCTCGCCCGGCTGCTGCCCCAGCCGCCGCTCGAGCCAGCCCTGGGTGTCGCCGTCGGGGATGAAGCAGATGTCGTGGCTGTCCGGCTTCTTGGCGACCGCGAAGCCCCGGGATGCCGCTTCGGCCCGGATCGCCGGCTTGGTGGTGTCGCCGAGCGGGAAGAAGGCGCGCGCCAGCTGGTCGGCCGTGAGCACACCGAGGACGTAGGACTGGTCCTTGGCGGTGTCGACGGCCCGATGCAGCTCCCGGGTTCCGTCGGCGTTCTCGACGACCTGTGCGTAGTGCCCGGTGGCGACCGCGTCGAACCCCAGGGCCACCGCCCGGTCGAGGAGCGCGGCGAACTTGATCTTCTCGTTGCAGCGCAGGCACGGGTTGGGGGTGCGACCGGCGGCGTACTCCGCGACGAAGTCCTCGACGACGTCTCGGCGGAAGCGGTCGGCCAGGTCCCAGACGTAGAACGGGATGCCGAGTCGGTCGGCCACCCGACGGGCATCCCCGGCATCCTCGATCGTGCAGCAGCCACGCGCCGACTCCCGGAGCCGAGAGGCGTTCTGGGACAGCGCGAGGTGGACGCCCACGACCTCGTGCCCGGCGTCGAGCATCCGGGCAGCGGCCACGGCCGAGTCGACTCCACCGCTCATCGCGGCGACGACGCGCATCAGGTCACGGCGAACGCTCGGCGGGCTCCGGCAACGGCCCCCGGCAGCGCCGCGAGGAAGGCGTCGACGTCGGTGTCGGTCGACGTGTGCCCGAGAGTCAGCCGGAGGGCTCCCGCGGCTCCGTCCGGGACACCCATCGCCGTGAGCACGTGGCTCTGCCGCGTGACCCCCGCCCGGCAGGCTGCCCCGGTGGAGCAGGCGATGCCGGCAGCATCGAGGAGATAGAGGAGCGCCTCACCGTCGCAGTCGGGGACGAGGAGATGGGCGTTGCCCGGGAGCCGATGGATGCCGTCGGCGCCCTCCCACGCACCGGTCACGGTGATCGTCGGGTCGACGGCCATAGCACCGCGAATCAGCCTGTCCCGCAACGCAGTCAGCCGAGCGGACTCCTCGGTGAGCGTGGCCACCGCGTCGGTCGCGGCCACCGCGAAACCCCGCGCGCCTGCCGCGTTGAGGGTCCCCGACCGCACGTCGCGCTCCTGACCGCCCCCATGGCTGAGCGGGGCCAGCTCGGCGCCTCGACGGGCCACGAGCGCGCCGACCCCGATCGGGCCGCCGAGCTTGTGTGCCGTGACCGTCATGAAGTCCAGCCCGCTCACGCCGAAGTCGACGGGGACGTGCCCGAAGGCCTGGACGGCGTCGCTGTGCACCGGGATCCCGAACTCGGCAGCCACGTCGACGATGGCCCGGACCGGCTGGACGACCCCGGTCTCGTTGTTGGCCCACATGACGCTGACGACCCCGACGGACGCCGGGTCGGACGCGATGGCCGAACGCACGGCATACGGGCTGATGACCCCGTCGGCGTCAGGGCTCACCCAGGTGACCTCCGCACCGTCGTGCGCCTCGAGGTGCTCGGCCGTCTCCAGGACCGCGTGGTGCTCGATGGCACTGACGATGAGACGGACCCGGCGGGGGTCGGCCGCGCGCCGGGCCCGGAAGGAACCCTCGACGGCGAGGTTGTCCGCCTCGGTGCCACCGGAGGTGAAGACCACCTCGGACGGGTGCGCCCCGAGCGCGGTCGCCAGTGCCTCTCGTGACTCCTCCACGACCGACCGCGCGGCTCGCCCGCGGCCATGGAGCGAGGAGGGGTTGCCGACCCGCCCGAGCTCCTCGGAGACGGCCGAGCGGGCAGCGGGTGTCAGCGGCGTGGTCGCCGCGTGGTCGAGGTAGACGAGATCGGGCACGCGCCAATTCTAGGTCGACGCCGCTCATCCACCACCGGGACGTTGACTTCGACCGGGCTCGAAGGACGAGAATGCTCCGATGACCACCATGGCGAACGAGGGCCTCACCATTGCCGAGGCGGCGGACCGCACCGGGCTGACGACGCACACCTTGCGCTACTACGAGCGCGACGGGCTGATGCTCGCCGAGGTCGGTCGGACCAGCGCCGGGCACCGCGTCTACACCGAGCGCGATCTGACCTGGCTGGTCATGCTGACTCGGTTGCGCGCCACCGGGATGCCGATCCGCGAGATCAGTGCGTATGCCGCGTTGTGCCGCGCGCGAGACGGCAACGAGGACGAGCGACTGGCCCTGCTCCGTGCGCACCGCCGTCGGGTCCTCGACCAGCTCGCGGAGGTGACCGACCATCTCGGCGCCATCGACAACAAGATCGGGCTCTACGAGTCGCGCACCTCCACGTCGCCCCGGTGACCGCTTGACTTCGAGCGCACTCGAAGCTCTTGACTGGACTGCATGACGACTGCACAGACATCGAACACCCGCGCCACGCTCCCTGCCCGGACCCTCGGCAGCACCGACCCACTGACCGTCTCCGCCCTCGGCCTCGGCTGCATGGGCATGTCGGAGTTCTACGGAACCGGTGACGAGGCCGCGGGCATCGCCACCATCCAGCGCGCCCTCGACCTGGGCGTGACCTTCCTCGACACCGCCGACATGTACGGCCCGTTCACCAACGAGCGACTCGTCGGCAAGGCCATCGCGGGGCGGCGCGACGAGGTGGTGCTCGCCACCAAGTTCGGCAACGAGCGCGCCGAGGACGGCACCCGCCTGGGCATCAACGGCCACCCCGACTACGTCCGCGCGGCCGCCGACGCCTCCCTGCAGCGCCTCGGGGTCGACCACCTCGACCTCTACTACCAGCACCGGGTCGACCCGACCGTCCCGATCGAGGAGACCGTCGGCGCGATGGCCGAGCTCGTCGCAGCGGGCAAGGTCCGGCACCTGGGCCTGTCCGAGGCCTCCCCCGCGACGATCCGGCGGGCCCATGCCGTCCACCCGATCACCGCTCTGCAGACCGAGTACTCCCTCTTCACGCGGGACATCGAGGACGCGATCCTCCCGACCATCCGCGAGCTGGGCATCGGCCTGGTTCCGTACTCGCCCCTCGGCCGGGGCATCCTCACCGGGGCGATCACCGGCGAGTCCGACCTCGCCGAGGGAGACTCGCGGCGGACGGCATACTTCCCGCGCTTCCAGGGCGACGCGCTGGTAACGAACCTGGTGCTGGTCGCCAAGCTGCGCGAGATCGCAGTTGCCAAGGGTGTGACGCCAGGGCAGCTGGCGCTGGCGTGGGTGCTCGCGCAGGGGCAGGACATCGTGCCGATCCCCGGGACCAAGCGGGTGCGCTACCTCGAGGAGAACGTCGGCGCGGTCGCCACCACTCTGGACGCCGACGACCTGGCCGCCCTCGACGCCGCCGTCCCGCGCGATGCCGTGGCCGGAGCCCGCTACGGCGACATGTCGCACATCGACCGCTGACCCAACCACCGACCTCGGTTCGGCGTCCCAGCAGGTGAGGCTGCTCGGACGGAGGTGCGTTTGGCATGAGTGCTCCAGCGACGGTCCCGGCTCGCCGGCGGCGGGTGCCCAGGGCGGTCCTCATCGTGGCCGTGGCTGTGCTCGTGATCGCTGTCGCCGGGTGGCCCCAATACGGTTGGCGCCTCCGGCCGCACACCGACGCTCCGCACGCCGACTCGCTGCCCGCCGACGCAGGTCCCCGGGAGGTGCTGCAGGCCTACCTGGTGGCGCTCAAGGACGGCGACTGCCAGGCCGCCCACACGTTCGTCACCTCGACCTTCACCATCGGAAACGGCGAGCTCTGCGGTGGGCCCCAGATCCTGGGCGTCGGAGCCCTCAGCGGCCCTGCTTCGGGTACGACGGAGTTCGCGACCCAGCTGACAATCGCCCATGGCGACGACTCGCTCCCTGATCGCCAGCTCACCTGGTTCTACCAGCTGGATCGTCAAGCCGATGGTCGTTGGCGGCTCACCTCGGGCGGCTCGGGCCCGTGACCTGACCGGACGGGCCGACATGCCGACGCCCACGCCGAACGAGGGATGGCGACCCGCTGGACCGGCTTGGAGAAGCCGGGCGGCGGGCCGCCATCTCGTGGCCGGAGCACTGCTCCGGCCACTGCGGGTCAGCTGAGCGGGGTCGCTGCCTTGACGAACTCGTCGGTGAACGTCTTGGTCAGGTCGATCTGGTGACCCTTGACCTTGGGGTTGAACTCACCGAGGACCGCGAGACAGGTCTGCGGGCCACCGGTCGGCATGATGCCGGTCGGGTTGAAGATGCCCTTCTCGCTGTTGAGCGCGGCAATGTAGGCCGGCTTGCCGACGCCCTTGTAGTAGTCGGCCGGCATGACGTCGGCGATCTGGGCACCAGTGTGCGTCTGGATCCACTTCAGCGTCTCGACGTAGGCGTTGACGAGCTTCTGGACGGTGTCCTTGTGCGCGTTGACGTAGTCGGTCGTCATGTAGAGCGACGTGGCCGGGTAGGTTCCGCCGAGCGCCGCCGTCGAACCGGCGGCCGTCCGCATGTCCAGGAGGATGAACGCCGTCCCGTCCGAAAGCGCCTGCGACACAGTCGGTTCCGTCGTCATGCCGCAGTCGATCGCCTTCTGCTTCATCGCGGCGATGAAGGTCTGGCCGGCGCCGACGCCCCGCCGGTGCGTTGTGGACGGGTCGACTCCGGCCTTCTTGGCGAGGTACTGGGTGAGGAAGTCGGTCGACGAACCGGTGTCGGTGATGCCGAGCGAGCGACCCTTGAAGTCGGCCGGGCCCTTGACGACACCCTTGAGGTCGCTGCGGCACAGCTCGACCTCGCCGGGGATCTGGAGCATGGACACGACCGACTCCGAGGACTTGCCCTGGGCCTGGAGGGCGATGTTGTGGTCGTAGAAGCCACCGACCCCCTGGACCTGCCCGGCGAGCATGTTCTGGGTGGCATCGCCACCGGCCGGCTCGTCGACCAGGTTGACCTTCACACCGGCCTTGTCGTAGTAGCCGAGGTTCTTGGCGAGCATGTACGGGAGGTAGATCTGCTTGCTCATGCCGCCGACCATGATGGTGACGGTGTCGCCGCTGGCAGCGGGCGAGCTGGACGACCCGCCGCCGCCCGTCGACGAGGTCGATGCCCCTCCACCGCCGGCGTTGTTGGCGCAGGCCGAGAGCGCGAGGGCGAGCAGCGTCGCACTGGCCGCGGCAAGGCGTCTGGTGTTCTTCACGGGTGACTCCTTTGTCAGGTCCGGCAGGGCCGGGTTTCGAGGGGTTGGGTTGGATGTGGTTGGGAGAGAACGGATTTCGTATGCCGGTCAGAGACGAGCCGCGTCGACAGCGCTCGGCGGCCGCCAGCGCAGCAGCCGGCGTTCGAGCAGGGTGATGAGCCACTCGGCGACCAGGGCGATGAGGGCGATGAGGACCATGCCGGCGATCACGCCGTTCATGTCGAAGTTGTTCTGCGAGGAGCGGATGAGCAGGCCGAGGCCCTCGTTGGCGCCGAGCAGCTCGCCGACGATGGCGCCGATGAGGGCGAAGCCGAAGCTGACGTGGAGGCTGGCGAGGATCCAGGTGAACGCCGACGGGAGGACGACCTCACGGGTGACCCGCCACGGGGAGGCCCCGAGCAGCTGGGCGTTGGACAGCAGGTTGCGGTCGACCTCGCGGGTCCCCTGGAAGGCGTTGAAGAAGACGCCGAAGAAGACGAGGACGACGGCGAGGATCACCTTGGACTGCATGCCGAACCCGAAGGCGACCGTGAAGAGGGCGCCCAGCACGATCCGTGGGATGGAGTTGGCCACCTTGATGAACGGGGAGAGCAGGTCAGCCAGCACCCGGATCCGGCCGAGGGCGATGCCGAGCACGACCCCGAGCGTGACCCCGATGACGAAGCCGAGGACCGCCTCCTCCATGGTCACGAGGATCTGTCGGCCGAGGGACCCCTGGGAGGTCCCGACGAAGATCCAGTCGTGCAGCGTCTGCCACACCTCGCTCGGCGATCCCCAGAAGAACTTGTCGATGACCTTGGTGTTGACGCCCACCTGCCAGCCGACGACGAACACGACGACCAGGCCGATTCGGGCCAGCGCCATGACGAGCCGGTAGCGGCTCCGGGACCGCGTGCGCGGGGAACCGGCCGGGAACCGACTCGGCGGAACCTCGGCGGCTGCGGCGATGACGTCAGTGCCGGTGTGCTCGTTCATGCCGACACCCCCGCCAGGCTCGTCGTGCGGGCATACGCCTCTGCCACCTCGGCACGCAGCGCCTCCCAGATCTGCTCGTAGAGGCTGACGAAGGCCGGGTCGAAGCGGATCTCCTGCACGACCCGGGGGCGAGGCAGGTCGACCCGGAACTCGGCCTTGACGGTGCCGGGGCCGGCGGTGATGACGACGACCTTGTCGGCGAGCGCGATCGCCTCCTCCAGGTCGTGGGTCACGAAGACGACGGCCGGCTTGGTCTGGTCCCAGAGGGTGAGCAGCTCGGTCGACATGATGGCTCGGGTCTGGACGTCGAGCGCGCTGAACGGCTCGTCCATGAGCAGGATCTTGGGCTCGTTGATGAGGGTCTGGGCCAGGGCCACCCGCTTGCGCATTCCACCGGAGAGCTGGTGCGGGTACCGGTTCTCGAAGCCGGCCAGACCCACCCGGCGCAGCCAGTCGCGGGCCTGCCCGGTCGCGTCGGCGCGCCCGGCGCCACGGAAGAGCGGTCCAGCCGCGACGTTGTCGAGGACGGTCTTCCACGGGAACACCGCGTCCTGCTGGAAGACGAACCCGGTGCTCGTGTTGATGCCGCGCACCGGCTCGCCGAAGGTCCTCGCCTCCCCTGTCGTCGGCCGTTCCAGCCCGGACACCAGGGTGAGCGTCGTCGACTTCCCACACCCTGTCGGCCCCACCACCGCGCAGAACTCGCCGCTCTCGACCGTGAGGGAGAGGTCACGGATCGCCGTGTGTGTCCCGCCGTCGGGGGTCGCGAACTCCTTGGTCACGTTGACCAGCTCGATTGCCTTCGCCATGCTCGGTCCTTCTCCGTCGGTGGAGTCTCTTCTTTGAGTCGGTGGACCGTATGCCGCGGGCTCGGCAGCGGGGAACCCTTGAGTTCCTTGCGCGACTAAGCCGCGTATCTGTTGGTTGTGTGCAATTCGCTCAGCCATGCTGGGTCGGGTCGGGCGTCACCGCGGATGTCCCTCGGAACAAGGAGCAACATGCCGTCGCGCAGGTGGGGTCGTACCTTGGCCGCCCGCATCCTCGTGGCAGTGCTGGGCATCGTCACCCTCACGGTCGTCATCGGGTCGGTCCTGTTCGGTTCACTGGCCAGCCGCGACAACGACGCCTTGGCGGTTGCCCGGGCCAGGTCGGTGGCGGTCGCCGTCGGAGACGTGCCCGAGGTCGCGGCCGAGGTCGTCAGCCACGATCCCGGCCAGGTCCTCGCGACGACGGGCGAGCGGATCCGCAGAGCATCCGGGGCGGCATACGTCGTCATCATCGGCGCCGACGGCACGAGGTACTCCCACCCCAATCCGGCGCTGGTCGGCGTCCGGATCGAGGAGACCGTCGTGGCGCTGGACGGTCAGATCCACACGGGAGTCGACAACGGCAGCCTCGGCCGCTCCGCAAACGTCCGGGCACCGATCCTGGACGCCGCCGGCCATCCGGTCGGCGAGGTGTCCGTCGGGATCCTCACGACCGAGGTGGCCACCCGTTTCCGGTCGACCGCGCTGACCATCGCGGCCTATGCCCTCGCCGCGCTCGGCCTGGCGTTCGCCGCCTCCCTGCTCCTCGCCCGCGCGATCAAGCGGATCACCTTCGGCCTGGAGCCCGCCGAGATCGTCGGGCTCGTCCAGGAGCGTGAAGCCACCCTGCACGGCATCCGCGAGGGGGTCGTCGCGATCGGCGACGACGGACGGGTCAGCCTGGTCAACGACGAGGCCCGCCGGATCACCGGCGTCCCGAACCTGGCAACGGGCGTGACCCTCTCCGAGGTCGTCCCCGCCGGCCGGCTGCGCGACGTGGTCGACGGCACCGTCACCGGCCAGGACCTGGCAGTCGTCACCGACGGCCAGATCGTCGTGGTCAACCGGATGCCCGTGTCGGTGGCCGGACGGAGTGCAGGGTGGGTCATCACGATCCGGGACCGAACCGAGCTGGAAGGGCTGATCGGCCAGCTCCGCGAGCTGGAGAGCCTCACCGCCGCGCTGCGGGCCCAACAGCACGAGTTCAGCAACCGGCTGCACGCCGTCGCGGTCCTCCTCGAGCTGGGCGAGATGGACGAGGCCATGTCCTTCGTGGAGCGGATCCGCAGCGAGGAGTCGCTCGCCGCCGACGTCCGCTCCCAGCTCGGCTCACCCGCTCTGGCCGCCCTCCTCCTCGCCAAGATGACCCTCGCGGGCGAGCGCGGCGTCCGGGTCGAGCTGGCGCCGGACAGCTGGCTCCCGCGCGATGCGACCGACGACTACGACGTGGTGACCATCGTCGGCAACCTCGTCGACAACGCCATCGACGCAGTCTCCCCCGGGGACGGATCTGGGACGACGCACCCGGCCCGCAGAGACGTCCTGGTGGACATCCGAGCCGTTGCCGACGAGGTGCGGATCTCGGTGCGGGACAACGGTCCTGGTGTCCCCGAGACGGATCGCGAGCGAATCTTCGAGGACGGCTTCTCGACCAAACCGGGGCCTCGCGCGGCCGCGAGCCGACGTGGTGTGGGCCTGGCTCTGGTCCGACGGATCGTCAGCCGGCACGGTGGCACGATCGCGCTGTCCCGCCCGGAGAGCGGCACCGGCGCCCGCTTCGACGTCGTGCTCCCGGTGCCTGCCACGGTGAGCGCATGACCGGCCCGCCGATCCGTGTCCTCGTCGTCGACGACGACTTCCACGTCGCGCGTGGCCATGCCTCCGCCGTGGAGCGGCAGGAGGGCTTCCAGGTCGTCGGCGAGGCGCACGACCTGGCCGAGGCCCGGAGTGCGATCGCCGCCCTCGGCCCAGACCTTCTGCTCCTCGACCTCTATCTCCCTGACGGCAACGGTCTGGACCTCGTTCGCGAGCTGGCCGCCGCGTCCGGTCCGTCCCCCGACGTCATCCTGGTCACGGCTGCCCGCGATGTCGACTCGGTGGTGGCGGCGATGCGACTGGGTGCGTTCTACTACCTCGTCAAGCCGTTCTCGCTCGCGGCGCTGCGCGAGCAGCTGGGGTCCTACCGCGCCTGGCTCGCCGAGCTGGACAAGGATCGCGAGGCGGACCAGGCCCTGGTCGACAGCCTCTTCGACAGCCGCGCCGCCAACGTCCGCCGCCCGCCTGCCGCCGCGCGGCAGCTGCCGCCGACGACGGCACGCGTGCTCGAGCTCGTCCGGGCCTCCGGCCACCCGGTCAGCGCCGCGACCGTCGCCGACCAGCTCGGCGCCAGCCGACCGACCGCCCAGCGCCACCTGGCACTGCTCGTTCGCCGCGGCCACGTCGAGCTGACCATCGCCTACGGCGGCACGGGCCGACCGGAACACCTGTTCCGACCGGCCCGTCGCTGAGGCGGGTCAGCCCTTGGCGGCGTTGACTGCCTCGGTGGCCTGCGGCAGGACCTGGAAGAGGTCGCCGACGACGCCGAAGTCGACGAGCTCGAAGATCGGCGCCTCCTCGTCCTTGTTGACGGCGACGATCGTCTTGGAGGTCTGCATGCCGGCGCGGTGCTGGATGGCCCCAGAGATGCCGGCCGCGACGTAGAGCTGCGGGGAGACCTGCTTGCCGGTCTGGCCGACCTGGTTGGAGTGCGGGTACCACCCGGCGTCGACCGCGGCCCGGGAGGCGCCGACGGCCGCCCCGAGGGAGTCGGCGAACGCCTCGACCGCCCCGAAGTCGCCGGCGGTGCCACGGCCACCGGAGACGACGATGGCCGCCTCGGTGAGCTCCGGACGACCACTGGCCGCCTTCGGCTTGGCCTCGGTGATCTTGGCGGACTTGGCCAGGTCCGAAAGGGTGACGGTGACCTCCTCGACCGTGCCAGCGCCCGAAACCTCTTCCGGCGCAGCCGAGTTCGGCTTGACCGCGATGATCGGCGTGCCCTTGGTGACGGTCGCCTTGACGGTGTAGGAGCCGGCGAAGACGGACTGCGTCGTCTCGACGCCGGCGCCTCCGGGCTGGACGTCGACGGCGTCGGTGATGACCCCCGAGGAGGTCTTGACCGCCAGCCGCGCGGCGATCTCCTTGCCGCTGGGGCTGCTCGGGATGAGCACCGCCACCGGCGAGGCGGACTCGACCAGCTGGGCGAGCACCTCGGCCTGCGGCGCGACCAGGTAGGCGGTCACCTCGGGGTCGGAGACGACGTAGACCTTCTCCGCGCCGTATGCCGCGAGCGAGCCGGCGGCGGCCGCCGCGTCGGCGGCTTCGCCGACGAAGACGGCGGACGGCTCCCCGAGCCGGCGGGCGATCGTGAGCAGCTCGAACGTGGCCTTGCGGACCTCGCCGGCGGTGTGGTCGACGAGGACGAGAACTTCAGCCATGACGGTTACTTCCTTCTCAAGATCTCGGGCGGGTCAGACGAACTTCTGGGCGGACAGGAACGCGGCCAGCTGGGTGCCGCCATCCCCCTCGTCGGCGACGATGGTGCCCTTGGCCCGCGGGGGACGCTTGGTGAACGACTCCACCCGGGTCCACGCGGCGTCCAGGCCAACCAAGGACGCGTCGACGCCGAGGTCGGCAAGCGCCCACTCCTCCACCGGCTTCTTCTTGGCCGCCATGATCCCCTTGAACGAGGGGTAGCGCGGCTCGTTGATCTGGTCGGTCACCGACACCAGCGCGGGCAGCGAGGCGACGATCGTCTCCGACGCCGTGTCACCGTCACGACGCGCCGTGACGGTCGACCCGTCGACGGTCAGCTCCGAGGCGAAGGTGACCTGCGGGAGGCCGAGGCGCTCGGCCAGCATCGCCGGGACGACGCTCATGATGCCGTCCGTCGAGGACATCCCGGTGATGACCAGGTCAGGGGTGCCGATCTTCTTGACCGCCTCGGCCAGGACCAGCGAGGTCGCCGCCGCGTCCGAGCCGTGCAGCGCATCGTCCACGATGTGCACGCCCTTGTCGGCGCCCATCTGCAACGCCTTCTTGATCGCGTCGGCCGCCTGCTCGGGACCCATCGTCACGACGGTCACCTCACCCTCACCGGCCTCGACGATCTTCAGGGCCTCCTCGACGGCATACTCGTCGATCTCGGAGAGGAGGCCGTCGACGCCGACCCGGTCGGTCGTGTTGTCCTCGGTGAACGTGCGGTCGGACTGCGCGTCCGGCACGTACTTGACGCAGACGACGATGTTCATGCGTGTCCGTCACTTTCCGTTGGGTGAGTAGGGCAGGTCTGGTGCCATCCTCGCAAAGGGGGAGGTGATTCCGTATGCCGGTTGGGCGTGACCATCACCACCTCACCCGTGTCCAGCGGCGGTTGCCCACAATTTCACCCTCAGACTCACCCGCTGGTGCAGAGCACAATGGCTGCCATGCCCGCGATTCCCGACTCTGCCCGCCACCTCCTGGACGCCGCCAACCTCGTCGTCGTGGCGACCGTCTCCGCCGACGGGAGCCCGCAGACCTCGGTCGTGTGGGCGACCTACGACGGCGACGACCTGCTCATGTCGACCATCGAGGGACGGCTCAAGCCGAAGAACTGGCGCGCCCGCCCGCAGACCAGCGCCCTGATCCTGGACCGCGACAACCCGTACCACTACGTCGAGGTCCGCGGGCAGGTCACGATCACCGACGACCCGGGTGAGCCGGGGCTCATCCACGTCCTGTCCCAGATCTACACCGGCGACCGGTGGCCCGGCGACGACGGCACCGACAGCCACCGACTCATCTGCCGACTGACCCCGACCAAGGTCGTCGAGCACTGACCGAGCCGCTCGGCATCAGGCGCCTTCGAAGGCCGCCCTGCCCGGGCCGTTCTCCACGAACGACCTCATGCCCGTGGCCCGGTCCTTGGTCGCGAAGAGTGCAGAGAACAGCATCCGCTCGATCTCCAGGCCGGACTCCAGGTCGACCTCGAGGCCGCGGTCGATGGCCTCCTTCGCGGCCCGGATCGCGTATGCCGGTCCGCCGACGAAGGGCGCGACCCGGGCCCGGGCCGCGGCATACACGGCATCGGGCTCCTCGGAGTCGACGACCTCGTCGACGAGCCCGATGGCCAGAGCTTCGTCGGCCGGGACGAACCGGCCGGAGAAGACGATGTCCTTGGCCTTGGCCGGCCCGACCAGGCGAGCCAACCGCTGGGTGCCGCCGGCGCCGGGGATGACACCCAGCAGGATCTCGGGCTGACCGAGCCGGGCCTTCTTGCCGGCCACCCGGAAGTCGCACGCGAGCGCAACCTCGCAACCGCCACCGAGGGCGTAGCCGGTGATCGCCGCCACGGTCGGCTTGGGGATCCTGGCCAGTGCCCGGGTGAAGTCCTGCAGGAGCACGGAGTGGTCGGCCATGTCGGTGTAGGTCATGGCCTCCATCTCCTTGATGTCGGCTCCCGCGGCGAAGACCTTCTCCCCGCCGTAGACGATGACCGCGGCGACGTCCTTGCGCTCGCTCGCCTCGCGGCAGACGGCCAGGAACGCCGTCTGGATCTCGGCGTTGAGTGCGTTCATCGGCGGGCGGTCGAGCCGGATCGTCCCGATCCCGTCGGCGACCTCCAGCCGGACCAGGTCGCTCACTGCTCGCCGTCCGCGGGCGCTCCGCCGCCGGCCTCCGAACCGTCGTCCTCCGCACCCGGCTGGAGGCCGAGAATCCGCTGGTGCCACAGGTGGACTGCCGCCAGCACGACCTGGATGGAGACGTTGGCGATGCCGTGGACGTCCTCCCCCGGGCGCACGAGGTGCTCGGTGGTGACGACGAGGGTGTTGTTGGCGATCCCCGTCTTGACGAGGTTCATCGACAGGTTGACCTCGTTGCAGGCGACGAGCTGCTGGGTGAGGTCCTGCGGGATCGGCTCGGCGATCTGCCACTGGCCGAAGGTCCGCATGACCGTCAGGTCGGACTCGATGCAGCGGACGAACAGCTGCTGCTCGTTGACGACGAACGCCACGTCGCCGTCAGCGTCGATGTCCGGAGCCAGCTCCATGTCGATGAGGGCGTCGAGGACACGGCCGCGCAGCGGGTGCTCGTCGGCCGGCGGCGGGAAGTTGGGCAGGGCAGTCGGGTCGCTCATGTTCCCAACCGTAGCCGGACCGGACGAGCCCGTATGCCGTGGCCGTCGGCATCCGCGGTCGACTCCCGTCAGCTGGTGGGTGCGGCCTGGCGACCGGCCAGCTCGTGGACCCGGTCGAGCCAGGCGCGGGTGCCGGCACCGATCGCCTCGATGCCGAAGATGATCATGGCGCGGACGTCGGTGTCGACCGAGGTGATCTCCTCGGCAGCGAAGATCACGTCGTCGCCGTTGAGGCCGCACTTGACCCCCGGCAGCCCTCCGTTGACGTCGTTGCAGGCCTCGAGGCGGGTCAGCCGGTCGGTGGGGACCTCCTCGCCGGTGCGCCACTCGGAGATGACCCGCAGCACGTTGGGCACGGTGTCGGTGGTCCGCACGAGGACGGGCTGGTCGGCGACGTTGAGGAGGAACGCGTTGTCACTGACGGCGGTGTAGGCCAGGCCCATGGCGGTCAGGGCGGTCTCGATCCGGAAGCTCAGGCCGTCAGAGGCGGCAGAAACCTCAGGCACCTCAGGCACCTCGGGTGCCGCTGGCGCTGCGTCAGGAGCGCCGGCCTCGGACGGGATGGACTCGGGGGTGTCGCTCATGGTGGATCCTTCCTGGACTTGGACTTGGACGTGGTCGGGGCGGCGGCTCAGACCGCTGACGTGGACTGCTGCTGCTGGAGCTGCTGGGTGAGGCTCTTGGCCATCTCCTCGAGGGCCTGGGCGCACTGCTCGATGCGATGGGCCTGGGAGGTGAAGTCGGCGGCATACCGCTCGGCGTCGCGACCGTGCCAGGCCTGGCCCAGCTGGGCGACCACGTGACGGGAGTCCTCGAGGATCCGCACGAGCGTCTCGCGGTCAGCGCGCAGGGCCTCCACGAGCTGCTGGACCGCTGTGCGGTTCATGCCCTGCTGGACGGGCCCCCCAGCCGCGCCACCGCTGAAGATGCCGCCGATCGCCCCGCCGACACCGCCCAGCCCGAGGGCGTTGCCGAGTCCACCGAGTGCGCCGCCCACCGCGTTGCCGAGGCCACCCAGGGCATCGCCGAAGAGACCGCCGAGCCCGGCACCGAGACCACCCAGGCCTCCGGCGATGGCCATGGGCTGACCGGTGAGCAGCTTCTCCCACTGCTTGCCCAAGTCGCCCCAGCTGTCAGCGAATCTGGAGTCGACCTGGTTCAGCTCCTTGAACAGCCTGTTCGAGTCCGGGCCGGTGATGTCCTTCCAGGCCCCCGTCCAGCCGTCGGCGAAGTCGCCCCAGGCCTTCTCGCTCATGGCGACGTGCGCGTCGGCGAAGTTGCTCCAGGCGTTCGGGTCGCCGTGCACCCAGTCGTTGAAGAGCTGGGCGCCCTCACCGAGGAAGTTGGCGTCGTAGCCGATGACCTGCGGGATCAGGTTGAGGGTGGGCTCGGCCAGGTCACCGAACGCAGAGTCGACGAAGTTCATCGTCGATCCGTAGCCGTCGACGAAGGTGGCGACGCTGTCGGCACCGACCGCGTGCAACCCCTCGGCGCCGAGGTGCGCCAGTCCGTCCTGCAGGCCGCCGGCCGCATGGGCCAAGCCCTTGATCCCGTCCAGTGCATCGGACCATCCGAACCCCATGACGCCCACCCTTGCTGACTCGCGACCTCAGCCCTCCGCCGAAGTCCTGCACCGAAAATATGCGGGCCGGCCGGATCCCTCAATGGGGAGCACTCCCCCGGCCCGGGTGGTCCGGCACCACCCTCAAGGGGCCCACCCGCAGGTCTCGAACCTAGCGGACGAGCTGTCGTGGCGGTGGCTTACGGGTCGACCCGCCTGCACGGGCCGAGCCGGCCCCCATAACCTGACCCTCATGCCCGATCGGCCACGCCCCCCTGCCATGTTGCCCCCGGCCACCCGCGATCTCCCGCCCCGCCCGGGCGTCACGCTCGTCGAGGGCGGTGCCGACATCTCGGTGTATGCCGGTCACGCCGACAGCGTCGACGTCTGTCTCTTCGACGACGGCGGCACCGAGCGCCGGGTGCCTCTTACCGAGCGCGCCCACGGCTGGTGGTTCGGCTTCCTGCCCGACGTCGGGCACGGCCAGCGCTACGGCCTGCGGGCCTCGGGGCCGTGGGACCCGGTCCAGGGCCTGCGCTACAACGACGCCAAGCTGCTCCTCGACCCCTATGCCAAGGGCATCGACGGCCAGATCACCTGGGGGCCCGAGGTCTACGGCCACGTCGTCGACGACCAGTGGCGGGGCGACGACGAGATCCGCTCGGACCTGGACAGCGGTCCGGTCATGCCGCGCTGCGTCATCGTCGACGACCGCTTCGACTGGAGCGGAGACCGGCCGCCGCGGCACACGCTCTCGGACAGCGTCATCTACGAGGTGCACGTCAAGAACGCCACGGCCACCCACCCCGACGTCCCCGAGGACCTGCGGGGCACGTATGCCGGTCTCGCGCACCCGGCCATGGTGAGCCACCTGCGCGACCTCGGGGTCACCGCGGTCGAGCTGCTGCCCGTCCACGCCTTCACCAGCGAGCCCGAGCTGCGCCGCCGTGGGATGCACCAGCACTGGGGCTACAACACCCTGGGGTTCTTCGCCCCGCATGCGGCATACGCCGGGGCGAAGGACCCGCAAGGTGTCCTCGAGGAGTTCAAGGGCATGGTCAAGCTGCTCCACGCGGCCGGCATCGAGGTCATCCTCGACGTCGTCTACAACCACACGGCCGAGCAGTCGCGCGACGGTGCGACGCTGTCCTGGCGGGGGCTGGACAACCGCGCCTACTACCGGCTCGACGACCGCGGCCGCGACGTCGACGTCACCGGCTGCGGCGACACCCTGGACCTGCGCCACCCGATGCAGTGCCGGATGGTCCTGGACTCGCTGCGCTACTGGGTGAGCGAGTGTCACGTCGACGGCTTCCGCTTCGACCTCGCGGTGGCCCTGGGTCGGAACCAGAGCGACGAGTACGACCCCAACCACCCGTTCCTCGTGGCGCTGCGGACCGACCCGGTCCTGTCCCGGGTCAAGCTCATCGCCGAGCCCTGGGACCTCGGCATCCACGGCTGGCGGACCGGGCAGTTCCCCCCACCGTTCAGCGAGTGGAACGACCGGTTCCGCGACACGGTCCGCACCTTCTGGCTGCCCGACCTGGCGGCGGACCTCGCCGGCCACGTCGGCCACGGCGTCCAGGACCTCGCCACCCGGCTCGCCGGGTCGCAGGACCTCTTCGGCGCCCGCGACCGCGGGCCCATCGCCTCGGTCAACTTCATCGCCGCCCATGACGGGTTCACCGCCGCCGACCTCACGGCATACGACGTCAAGCACAACGGCGCCAACGGCGAGGGTAACCGCGACGGCGCGGACAACAACCGGTCGTGGAACCACGGCGTGGAAGGGCCGACGCGCGATGCGACGCTGCTCGCCACCCGGCGCCGGTCCCTGCGCAACCTGCTCGGCACCCTGCTCCTCTCGACCGGCGTCCCGATGATCAACGCCGGCGACGAGTTCGGGCGCACCCAGAACGGCAACAACAACGCGTACTGCCAGGACAACGGGACCAGCTGGTTCGACTGGGACCTTGCCGACTGGCAGCGCGACCTGCTCGCGACGACCCAGCACCTCACCCGGCTGCGCCGGGACCACCCCGTCCTGCGGCAGCGCCACTACTTCACCGGGCGACCGGTCCACCAGGACGGCTCGACCGACCTGGCCTGGTACGACGCGGCCGGTCGGCCCATGTACGCCCAGTGGGGTGACAACACCGAGCGCACCCTGCAGGCGCTCTTCGACGGCCAGGTCGTCGGCTCCGACTCGATCCTGCTCGTCCTCCATGCCGGCGCCCACGACCGCGAGGTGACCCTCCCCGCGGCACCCGGGCTCACGGCATACGAGCTGCTCTGGGACAGCGCGTGGGAGCGGCCGCGGCCCTCGGGGGCGGCCCAGCCTCCGGGACCGGTCACGGTCACGGCCGCGTCCCTGCGTGTCTATCGGGCCATCGACGCGACCTGAGGCAGACAATTGACTGCGCCGAATCGATGAGAGAATCGACGACGGACCGACGCGACAGGCGGGGCGATGTGCTGCCCGCCACGCAGACACAAGTGATGGGAGTCCCCCCGGTATGACCGCAACCCAGACCGAGCTCACCGGCTACGAGCCGATCGACCCGGCCGTCCGCGAGCAGTACGAGCGCGACGGTTTCTACGTCATCAAGAACGCCCTGGGTGACGACGACCGTCAGTACTTCCTGGACGCGGTCGACAAGATCTACGCCGAGGAGGAGGCCGCCGGCGAGCTCCGCCCGGACCGGTCCATCCACGTCATGGGCTGGATGCACAAGGACCCGCGCTTCGTCGAGCTGCTCAACTGGCCCACGACGTTCCCCTACATCTGGGGAACCATGGGCTGGAACATCTACACCCACCACAACCACATCGACGTCAACCCGCCCAAGGACGAGCCGCCGTTCTGGAACTGGCACCAGGACGGGTACCGGCAGAACTCCGACATCGACATGCCGGTGCGGCCGATGTTCATGACGAAGATCTGCTACGCGCTCACCGACCTGTCGATCCCCGGCCACGGCCAGACCAAGGTCATCCCCGGCTCACACGTCAACAACACCCTCGCCGGCCGCCCCGAGAAGGAGGGCGACCCGATCATCGAGCCCGAGGGCTCGACCGAGGTGCTGCTCAGTGCCGGTGACGCCTTCATCTTCGACCGCCGCCTGTGGCACTCCCGGTCGATGAACAAGTCCGACGTCATCCGCAAGCTGATGTTCGTCGGCTACACCTACCGCTGGATCCGTCCGCTCGACGAGGCCGTCGCCGACCAGGACTCGGACTGGTTCAAGAGCCTGTCGCCGCTGCATCAGCAGCTGCTCGGCTATGGCCCGGACCACGCCTCGTTCTGGGGCATCAAGCAGAGCGGCTGGATCGACGACGACATCCCGCTCCGCAAGGAGCTCAAGGAGCGCGGCCTGCTCAACCGGGAGATCCCCTTCCTGCGCTGACGCACCTGAGCGACCTGCTCACTTTTCTGCGCCATGGCGCAGACACCGACCACCGGCGCGGCAATGACTGCGCCGGTGGTCGCGTTGTGCGCCATGGCGCGGAAACGGGTCGCGACCCGCGGCGCGGCATACGGCAAAGGACGGAAGTCGAACCCTGTGTGCAAGACGCTGCAAAGCCTGCAAGACTCTTGCGAGCCCGACACCCCCGCCCTTTCCGGGCGCCGACACCGAGGACCAGCCGACCGATGACCGAGCCTGCCGAGATGGTGCCCGCCCTGCCTCCCGTCGTCTCCGACGAGTCGCCGTCGACCGACGCGAACCTGATGGGGCCGAGCTTCGAGCCGACCCACCCGCTGGCGATCGCCCCGGTCCTGCAGCCGCCGGTCACCGTGGACCGCTTCGTCGAGGCCTTCCTCCACGAGCTGAACTACGGGCAGGGCGTGCTGCTGTCACGTTCCACCGTCAACGACCAGTACCTCGCGCTCGCGCGGACCGTCCGCCGCTTCATGATGGCGGGCTGGCTCGAGACCGGCGCACGGCGCCGGGCGCACCCGGAGAAGATGGTCGGCTACCTGTCGGCCGAGTACCTCCTCGGGCGGCAGCTCGGCAACGCGCTGCTCGCGACCAACCTGCAGGACATCGCCGAGAGCGCGATGCGCCAGTGCGGCATCGACATCTCGACGCTGCGCGCGCAGGAGGTCGAGCCGGGCCTCGGCAACGGCGGCCTGGGCCGCCTCGCCGCCTGCTTCGTCGACTCGCTGGCGACGATGGACGTGCCGTGCATCGGCTACGGCATCCGCTACGAGTACGGCATCTTCCGCCAGACCTTCGAGGGCGGCCGTCAGGTCGAGGTCCCCGACTCCTGGCTGGCTCTGGGCGCACCGTGGGAGTTCCCGCACCCCGACCGGCGGGTCCAGGTGGACTTCGGCGGCTACACCGAGACGACGACCGACGCCGCGGGTCGGGCCCGCACCCGCTGGGTGCCGAGCTGGAACGTCCTGGGTATCCCGTACCACATCATGGTGCCGGGGTTCCGCAACGGTGTCGTCAACACCCTGCGGCTGTGGGGCGCGGAGGCGTCGCACGCCTTCGACCTACAGATCTTCAACTCCGGTGACTACGAGGAAGCGGTGCGGGCGCAGACCTTCGCCGAGAACATCTCCAAGGTGCTCTACCCGGAGGACTCCACGCCCCAGGGCAAGGAGCTGCGGCTCCAGCAGCAGTACTTCTTCGTCGCCTGCTCGCTACACGACTACATCGAGAACACCCTGCCCCACGGCTTCGACCTGCACGAGCTGCCCGAGCGGATCATCTTCCAGCTCAACGACACCCACCCGGTCATCGCCATCCCCGAGCTGATGCGCATCCTCATCGACCTCAAGGGCTTCGAGTGGGACGAGGCCTGGGCGATCACCAGGAAGTGCTTCGCCTACACCTGTCACACCCTGCTCCCCGAGGCTCTCGAGGTGTGGTCGGTCGACCTGCTCGGCAGGCTCCTGCCCCGGCACCTGGAGATCATCTACCGGATCAACGAAGAGTTCCTCCTGGAGGTCCAGGAGGCCTACCCGGGCGAGGAGATGCGCGCCCGCCGGATGTCGATCATCGCCGAGCACCCCCAGCGGTCGGTCCGGATGGCCTACCTGGCGACGGTCGCCGCGACGAAGGTCAACGGCGTCGCCGCGCTGCACTCCGAGCTGCTGCGCGACAAGGTCCTGCCCGACTTCTCCTCGATGTGGCCGGACAAGTTCACCAACGTCACCAACGGCGTCACCCCGCGCCGGTTCGTCCGGATGGCCAACCGCCGGCTCTCCACCCTGATCACCGAGACCATCGGCGAGGGGTGGGTCACCGACCTGGAGCGGCTGCGCGAGCTCGAGCCGTATGCCGATGACGCCTCCTTCCGTGAGGAGTTCCGCGACGTCAAGCTGGCCAACAAGGAGCGCCTGGTCTCGCTGCTGCGCGTTCGCGACGGGATCGAGCTGCCGACCGAGCCGATGCTCGACGTCATGGTGAAACGGCTGCACGAGTACAAGCGGCAGACCCTGAAGCTCCTGCACATCGTCTCGCTCTACCAGAGCGTGATCTCCGGTGAACGGCCGATCGAGGACATCACGCCGCGCACCTTCGTCTTCGGCGCGAAGGCAGCACCCGGCTACCACCTGGCCAAGGAGATCATCTTCGCGATCAACTCGGTCGCGGCGGTCATCGACGCCGACAAGCGCGTCGCCGGACGGCTGTCGGTCGTCTTCCCCGCCAACTACAACGTGACCCTCGCCGAGAAGCTCATCCCGGCGGCCGACCTCTCCGAGCAGATCTCGCTCGCGGGCAAGGAGGCCTCCGGTACCGGCAACATGAAGTTCGCCCTCAACGGAGCGCTCACCATCGGCACCGACGACGGCGCCAACGTCGAGATCCGCGAGCTCGTGGGTGACGACAACTTCTTCCTCTTCGGGATGACCGAGCCCGAGGTCGAGAAGCTCGCGGCGACCGGCTACGACCCCGGCACCTACTACGAGTCCGACCCGCGGATCAAGGCGACCATCGACCTGCTCGCCAGCGGGTACTTCAACAGCGGGGACCGCGGCGCGCTCGCGCCGGTCGTCGACAACCTCGTCCACCACGACCCCTACATGGTGCTGGCCGACTTCGCGTCCTACCTCGACGCCCAGGCGCGGGTCGACACCGCCTACGCCGACCAGGACGACTGGTCGCGCAAGGCGATCCTCAACGTCGCGCGCAGCGGGTTCTTCTCCTCGGACCGGTCGATGAAGGACTACCTCGACCGGATCTGGAAGCCCTGACACCCAACGGTCTCGCACCTCGGGCAACCACCCAAGGGGATGGGACAGCAAGCGGCCGTCCGTGTAGCGTCGGGCACGTGACCCACGCCCCGATCACGCACTCGCCGCAGGACCCCATCGGACGCATCCCGGTCGAGGACGTGAGTCCGCTCGTCGACGCCGGAAGGCGACCCGCCAAGAGCGTCGTCGACGAGGTGTTCCCGGTCACCGCCACGGTGTTCCGCGAGGGCCACGACGCCGTCAACGCGTCCGTGGTCCTCACCGATCCCGACGGCGGCCGGTACCTCACCCCGATGGAGTGCACCAACGAGGGCCTCAACAGCTGGCGGGCCGAGGTGTCCGCCGACCGGGCCGGCTGGTGGACCTACCAGGTCGAAGGCTGGTCGGACCCGTACGGCACCTGGTACCACGACGGCACCATCAAGGTGAACGCCGGAGTGGACGTCGACCTGATGCTCGAGGAAGGTGCCCGGGTGCTCGAGCGAGCCATCGCCGAGGTCGAACGCCCGAGCACCGCAACGGAGATGCTCGCCGGTGCGGTGACGGCGCTGCGTGACACCCGGCTCCCCCCGGGCGTCCGGCTCGCCGCCGCCACCGACCCGGCCATCCGCAGGGAGCTGCACGACCGGCCACTGCGCGACATGGTCAGCCCGACCCCGGCATACGCGCTGCTCGTCGAGCGCGAGCGCGCCCTGAGCGGCGCCTGGTACGAGATCTTCCCGCGCAGCGAGGGCGCCCACATCGACCCCGAGACCGGCCTCTGGACGTCCGGGACCCTCCGCACGGCGGCCGACCGGCTGCCCGGGATCGCGGCGATGGGCTTCGACGTCGTCTACCTCACCCCGATCCACCCGATCGGCACGACGGCCCGCAAGGGCCCCAACAACTCCCTGAACGCCGGCCCGCACGACCCCGGCAGCCCGTATGCGATCGGCTCACCCGACGGCGGTCACGACGCCATCGACCCGGTGCTGGGGACCTTCGAGGACTTCGACGCATTCGTCGGACGGGCCAAGGAGCTCGGGCTCGAGGTCGCCATGGACATCGCGCTCCAGTGCTCCCCCGACCACCCCTACGTCCAGACCAACCCGGAGTGGTTCACGACCCGGGCCGACGGCACGATCGCGTATGCCGAGAACCCGCCCAAGAAGTACCAGGACATCTACCCGCTGAACTTCGACAACGACCCCGCGGGTTCGTATGCCGAGATGCGGCGGATGATCCAGGTCTGGCTCGACCACGGGGTCCGGATCTTCCGGGTCGACAACCCGCACACCAAACCGGTGGAGTTCTGGCAGTGGCTCATCGAGGACGTCGGCCGCGACCATCCCGAGACGATCTGGCTGGCCGAGGCGTTCACCAAGCCGGCCATGATGCACACCCTGGGCAAGGTCGGCTTCCAGCAGAGCTACACCTACTACGCGTGGCGCCACGCCAAGTGGGAGCTCGAGGAGTACGTCAGGGAGCTGGCCGGAGAGGCCGCCTCCTACATGCGACCCTCGTTCTGGCCGACGACCCACGACATCCTCACCCCGTACATGCAGTTCGGCGGCCCGGTGGCCTGGAAGCTGCGCGCGGCCCTGGCCGCGACCCTCGTCCCCACCTACGGGATCTATGCCGGCTACGAGCTGATCGAGCACGTCGCCCGCCCCGGGGCCGAGGAGCAGGTCGACAACGAGAAGTACCAGTACAAGGACCGCCAGTGGTTCCGCTACGAGAAGGGCGGTGACCGCGAGGGCCAGTCGCTCGCCGGCTACCTCACCCGGATCAACCACATCCGCCGCGCCCACCCGAGCCTGTCCTGGCTGCGCAACATCACCTTCCACCACGCCGACGACGAGAACGTCATGTGCTTCTCCAAGCGCCGGGTCCTGCCCGACGGCACGGAGGACACGATCATCGTCGTGGCGAACCTCGACCCGTACTCCACGCGCGCCACGACCGTGCACCTCGACATGCCCGCCCTCGGCATGGACTACCACGAGGGGTTCGTCGCCCACGACCTCGTCACCGACCAGTCCTGGCACTGGGTCGAGCACAACTTCGTGCGACTCGGCGCCGACAACGAGCCCGTCCACATCATCCACGTCCGGAGGTACTGAGCACCCATGCAAGGCCTGAACCTGTCCCAACCCGGGCTCAAGCACGACCCCGAGTGGTTCAAGACGGCGGTGTTCTACGAGGTGCTCGTGCGAGCCTTCGGCGACTCCAGCGGCTCGGGCGCCGGTGACTTCAACGGCCTCATCGCGCGCCTGGACTACCTCCAGTGGCTCGGCGTCGACTGCCTCTGGCTGCCGCCGTTCTACGCGTCCCCCCTGCGCGACGGCGGCTACGACATCGCCGACTACACCGCGATCCTGCCGGAGTTCGGGACCCTGCCGGACTTCCGCGAGCTGATCACCCAGGCGCACGCGCGCGGCATACGGATCATCACCGACTTCGTCATGAACCACACGAGCGACCAGCACGCGTGGTTCCAGGCCAGCCGCAGCGACCCGGACGGGCCCTACGGCGACTTCTACGTGTGGTCCGACACCGACGAGAAGTACACCGACGCGCGGATCATCTTCGTCGACACCGAGGTCTCCAACTGGACCTTCGACCCGGTGCGCCGGCAGTTCTTCTGGCACCGCTTCTTCTCCCACCAGCCCGACCTGAACTTCGAGAACCCGGCGGTCCACGAGGCGATGTTCGAGGTCGTCCGGTTCTGGATGGACATGGGCATCGACGGCTTCCGGCTGGACGCGGTCCCCTACCTCTACGAGGAGGAGGGGCACAACGGCGAGAACCACCCCAAGACCCACCAGTTCCTCGCCCGGCTGCGCGCGATGGTCGACGAGGAGTACCCCGGGCGGATCCTGCTCGCGGAGGCCAACCAGCCGCCGGCCGACGTCGTGGACTACTTCGGGACGGCCGAGGCACCCGAGTGCCAGATGTGCTTCCACTTCCCGGTCATGCCGATGCTCTACTACGCCCTCCGGGACGAGCGCGCGGCCCCGATCGCCGACGTCCTCGCCGACACCCCCGACATCCCCGAGGGCTCCCAGTGGGGCACCTTCCTGCGCAACCACGACGAGCTCACCCTCGAGATGGTCACGCCGGAGCAGCGGGCCGCGATGTACGGCTGGTACGCCCCCGACCCGCGGATGCGCGCCAACGTCGGCATCCGTCGCCGGCTCGCCACCCTCCTGGACAACTCCCGACCCGAGATCGAGCTCATCCACGCCCTGATCCTCTCCCTGCCCGGCTCGCCGTGCCTGTACTACGGGGACGAGATCGGGATGGGCGACAACATCTGGCTGAGCGACCGCGACGGTGTGCGCACCCCGATGCAGTGGACCCCCGACCGCAACGCCGGCTTCTCGGCGGCCGACCCGGGCAAGCTCTACCTGCCGGTGATCTCCTCGCTCGTCTACCACTACAACAACGTCAACGTCGAGGCCCAGATGGCGACCGGTGGGTCGTTCCTCCACTGGGTCAAGGCGATGCTCGACATCCGCCGCCGGCACCCGGTGTTCGGGCTCGGCGACTACACGCCGGTGGTGGCCGACAACGAGTCGCTCCTCGCCTACGTCCGCGCCGGTGTCGTCGATGACCAGGGGCACCCCGGCGAGGTCGTGCTCTGCGTCAACAACCTCGCCGCCCGCCCGCAGGCCGGTCGGCTGCAGCTGCCCGAGCCGTATGCCGGGTGGAGCACCGTCGACCTCTTCGGCGGGCACGGCTTCCCCGACATCGACGACGACGGCGGCCTCCACCTCACGCTGGGGTCGCGTGACTTCTTCTGGCTGCGGCTCTACGGCCCGTCGGAGTCCCGTCGTGGCTGAGCTCCATCACGGGGCCACCCTGACGCCCACCAAGCTCCAGCTCGTCGAGGCCTGGATGGGCAGCCAACGCTGGTATGCCGCCAAGGGCCACGCGCCCTCGACGCGCCGTCTGCACGCGTTCCGCTTCGACGACCCGGACGGACAGGTCGGGATCGAGACGATGATCGTCGCCGACGGCGCCGGCTCGGGCACCGTCGTCTACCAGGTCCCGCTCACCTATCGGGACGCCCCGGTCGCCGGGCTCGAGCACGCGCTCGTCGGCACGATCGAGCACTCGGTCCTCGGGACGCGCTGGGTCTACGACGGGTGCCACGACCCGGCGTATGCCGCGCAGCTCCTGGCCGTCATCCAGGGTCGGGCGTCGGTTGCGTCCTCCTCCGAGAGCGAGGCGCTCGACCCCGCCTTCGTCGGCACACCGCACCCGCTCTGGCCGTCCCTCATGACCTTCCGTGCGAGCAAGGTGCTCTCCGGCGAGCAGTCCAACACCTCGATCATCGTCGAGGCCACGACAGCGGCTGGCGAACCAAAACCCTTGATGGTCAAGGTCTTTCGCATGCTGCAAGGGGGCCTCAACCCCGACGTCGAGCTGCAGGGCGCGCTCATGGAGGCCGGCTGTGACCGGGTGCCCGCGACAGTGGGCCACCTGTCCGGGCGCTGGCCCGGTCCGACCGGCGACGAGGTCGCCGGCGACCTCGCGTTCGCCCAGGAGCTCCTGCCCGGCGTCGAGGACGCGTGGCGGGTCGCCGTGCGGTCGGTCGCCGAGGGCACCGACTTCACCGACTCGGCGCGTGCCCTCGGCGAGGCGACTGCGGTCGTCCACCGCGACCTGGCCACCAGCCTCGGCCGGACGCCGACGACGCCGGACACGGCCCACGCGATCATCGCCCAGATGCGTGCCCGCGCAGCCGTCGCCGAGTCCGAGGTCCCGGCCCTCGCGGCATACGAGAAGCAGATCGCTGCCATTCTCGCCACCGCGGAGGCGGCGGACTGGCCGGACATGCAGCGGGTCCACGGCGACTACCACCTCGGCCAGGTGCTCCACTCCCCCGAGCGCGGCTGGATCCTCCTCGACTTCGAGGGTGAGCCGCTGCGGCCGCTCGCCCAGCGCACCCAGCCCGACCAGTGGATCCGCGATGTGGCCGGGATGCTGCGGTCCTTCGACTACGCCGGCGGCTCCGCCGAACACGCCCGGCCGGGCACGAGCGCCCGCGCCTGGGTGACGGCCACCCAGAACGCCTTCCTCGACGGGTATGCCGCGCAGTCGGGCACCGACCCCCGCCTGCTCGGCGCCCTGCTCACCGCCTTCGAGCTCGACAAGGCCGTCTACGAGGTCGTCTACGAGGCGCGCAACCGGCCGACCTGGCTGTCCATCCCGCTCGACGCCGTGCAACGCCTGCTCGCGGACACCCCCGCGGCGGCGAACTCCCAGGAGGTCCGTCCATGACACCACCCACTCCCAGCACCGAGCTGGGCGGGGCCATCGCGGCACTCGCCCACGGGCGCCACCAGCAGCCGCACGACCTGCTCGGCCAGCACCTCGAGGACGGCGGGCTGCGCATCCGTGTGTTCCGCCCCCTCGCCAACTCGGTCCGGATCCGCTTCGAGGACGGCGCGACGGTCGACCTGTCGCACGAGGCCGAGGGCGTCTGGAGCGCGCTGCGCCCGGACGTGGACAAGACGATGGACTACCGGGTCCTCGTCACCTGGGCCGACGGCGTCGAGCACGAGCAGGACGACCCGTACCGCTTCGCGCCCACCCTCGGGGAGGTCGACCTCCACCTCATCGGCGAAGGCCGGCACGAGCTGCTGTGGACCGTCCTCGGCGCCCACGTGCAGGAGTACCCCGGCCCGCTCGGCACTGTGCGGGGCACGTCGTTCGCCGTCTGGGCGCCCCGTGCCAAGGCGGTCCACGTCATCGGCGACTTCAACGACTGGGACTCCCGCACCCACCCGATGCGACTCATCGGCAAGTCCGGCGTCTGGGAGCTCTTCGTCCCCGGCGTGGTGGACGGAGCCGTCTACAAGTACGAGATCCGCGGCGCCGACGACATCCTGCGGGCCAAGTCCGACCCCCTCGCCCGGCGTACCGAGGTGCCCCCGGCGACCGCCTCGGTCGTCGACCACTCGACCCACGAGTGGGCCGACGACGAGTGGATGACGGCCCGCCAGGAGAGCAACCCGCACGAGGGACCGATGAGCGTCTACGAGGTGCACCTCGGCTCGTGGCGGCAGGGCCTGTCCTACCGCGACCTGGCCGAGCACCTCGTCAACTACGTCGCGGACCTCGGCTTCACCCACGTCGAGCTCCTGCCCGTCATGGAGCACCCGTACGGCCCCTCGTGGGGCTACCAGGTGACCGGCTACTACGCCCCGACCTCGCGGTTCGGCTCCCCCGACGACTTCAAGTACCTCGTCGACCGGCTGCACCAGGCCGGCATCGGCGTCATCCTGGACTGGGTCCCGGCCCACTTCCCCAAGGATGCGTGGGCGCTCGCCCGGTTCGACGGCCTCCCGCTCTACGAGCACCCGGACCCGCGACGTGGTGACCAGCCCGACTGGGGCACCCACATCTTCGACTTCGGCCGGATCCAGGTCCGCAACTTCCTCGTCGCCAACGCCACCTACTGGCTGGAGGAGTTCCACGTCGACGGGCTGCGTGTCGACGCGGTCGCCTCGATGCTGTACCTCGACTACTCCCGCAAGGCGGGCGAGTGGCTCCCCAACGTCCACGGCGGCCGGGAGAACCTCGAGGCGATCGGCCTGCTCCAGGAGTCCAACGCCACGGCATACAAGAGAACCCCCGGGATCGTCACGATCGCCGAGGAGTCGACGTCGTGGCCGGGCGTCACCAAGGAGACCAGCAGCGGCGGCCTGGGCTTCGGGCTGAAGTGGAACATGGGCTGGATGAACGACTCCCTCCGCTACCTGAAGGAGGACCCGGTCAACCGGCAGTACCACCACAACCTGCTGACCTTCTCGCTCATGTACGCCTACAGCGAGAACTACCTCCTGCCGATCAGCCACGACGAGGTCGTCCACGGCAAGGGGTCGATGCTCAACAAGATCCCGGGCAACCGCTACGACCAGCTCGCGACGCTGCGCACCTTCCTCGCCTACATGTGGAGCCACCCCGGCAAGCAGCTGCTCTTCATGGGCCAGGAGTTCGCCCAGCCCGGTGAGTGGGCCGACGGCCGCTCGCTCGACTGGTGGCTGCTCGACCACGCCGCCCACTACCGCGTGCACAACCTGGTCAAGGAGCTCAACCGGATCTACAAGAGCCACCCGGCGCTGTGGGCACTTGACTCCTCCCCGAGTGGCTTCGAGTGGCTCGACGCCAACGACAACGGCGGAAACACGTTCTCCTACCTACGTTTTGGCGATGCCGACCACAGCACCGCACCCGTCGTCGCGGTGGCCGCTAACTTCAGCGGCGGCGCCAAGGAGTCGTTGCGCCTCGGGGTCCCCCGCGGCGGTCAGTGGAAGGTCGTCGTCGACACGAGCGGCTTCGACGAGAGCGGCACGCCCAGCCAGGCCGACGTCGTCCTCGACGCCGTCGAGGAGCCGTGGCAGGGCCAGCCGTTCTCCGTCCACGTCCGGGTGGCCCCACTCTCGGCGGTCTACCTCGCCCCCCTCGAGGCGGCCGGCCTGTCCGCCGCCGAGGAGATCGAGGTCGCCCCGTTCGAGGTCGGAGCGTGACCCGGCTGTGAGCGGGCGGTCCACGGTGTCGGGTCCGGCGACGGCGGACCCGGCCGGATGAGCGAGCAGCCTCGGGAGACGCTGACCTACGAGATGTTCGGGGAGGCGGTGCGCAGCGTCGCCCAGTCGGTCGTCGACAGCGGCTACGACCCCGACATCGTGCTGTCGATCGCTCGGGGCGGGCTGCCGTTCGGTGGCGCGCTCGGCTACGCCTTGGACGTCAAGAACGTCTTCGTCGTCAACGTCGAGTTCTACACCGGGGTCGACGCCCGCCTGGACGTGCCGATCATGCTGCCGCCGACGCCGTCCGCCGTCGACCTGTCCGGCCTGAAGGTGCTCGTCGCCGACGACGTCGCGGACACCGGGCACACCCTGGAGCTGGTCAGGGTCTACTGCGCCGACCACGTCGCGGACGTGCGCACCGCCGTGATCTTCGAGAAGCCGCGCTCGGTCGTGAAGTGCGACTACGTCCACAAGTACACCGACCGCTGGATCAACTTCCCGTGGTCCACCCTCCCGCCGGTCACCCGGCATACGAGCGCCGATCGGCCCTGACCCGACTCATACCCGGGTCAGGAGTGTTCGTCCGTCGCAGGAGCGTTCGACAGGTCGGCCACTCCTGCGACAGACGAACACGGCCACTCAGCCGGACCTCACTTGCCCGGCATGTGGGCGAACGAGAAGCCCGCCGAGCAGCGCTGCTGCCATCCCTCCGGTGCCGGACACCACATCTGGTCGGTGAAGTATGCCGGGTAGGCCGCCTTGGCATTCGGGAACAGCTGGCCGTGGACCTGACCGACCGGACGGACGTAGCCGGCCGAGTCGTACCAGTAGAGCGGGCCGCCGCTGTCGCCATGGCCGGCCGCGTAGGAGCCCGACCCCAGGTAGTTGACGACGTCGGCCATCGGGCCCATGTATGCCGAACAGAACCAGAGGATGTAGCTCGTGCAGACGCTCTGGTTCGTGTCGACCACGCGCAGACCGCAGACCTCACCGGTGTAGGAGCCGGACTGGCAGACGTACGAGCCCACGACGGGTGACTGCCACGAGCCGACCGCCCTGATCGAGCTGTTCTGCGCCGGACCGACGTTGATGTAGTTGCTCGAGCCCGCCACGTCGATGACCGACACGTCGGTCCCGCTGTTGGCGGAGGTGACGGTGCCGAGGTACAGCGTCGAGCCGTTGGTGCGGGGGCCGTTGGTGAAGACGGTGCCGACGCCGCCGCAGTGGGTCGCCGTCATCATCTCCATGGCGCCGTTGAAGAGCGCCGGGAAGCCGGTCGTACAGCCCTGGGCGATGCGGTCGCCGCCGTACCACGACGGGAAGTCGTTGAACCGCCAGCCGCTGAAGTACTCGCTTCCCTTGTCCCAGGTCGCCGTCGACGTCGTGGTCTTCCCGACCGTCCCGCCGAGGACGGTGTTGAGCGTCGACTTCGCCTCCGAGGCGGCCTGCGCTCTTGGCGCCCCGGCAGCCTTGGTCGGTGCACTCAGCAGGGTGACGTCCAGGCCGGCACCGGTCACCGGGATGGAGACCGACGACACCGCGACGCCGCGGTCACCGAGCGACCGGGCGGACGCCTTGAGGTTCGCCGCCGCCTGCTCGAGCTGGCCGGCGCTGAACTTGGCCGCATGGACCGAGATCGTGACGCCCGGTGTGGCCATGCCGGTCGGCAGCGCCGCGCTGGGCTTGGTGCGGTAGAGATCCACCCGTCCGGCATCGACGTCGATGCTGGCGCCGGCGATGTCCGAGCCGGCGACGTGGCTCGCCTTGATGGCGACGCCGGCCGCCTCGAGGAGCGGTGCCTGGCGGGCCTGGAGTGCCGCGTCACGCTTGCTGAGGTTGTGGATCGGTGCGGCACCCTTGGCGAGGGCGGCTGACTTCGCCACCGCCTTGGGTTCCTGAGGACCGGCCGATGAGGATGCTGCGGCCGGAGCGGCGAAGGTCGTGGGTGCCACCGCTGCCGTGGCCACCCCCGCCCCCATGGTGGCCGCGATGGCCAGCCCCGCTCCGAAGGCAACCCCCGCGATGCTGAGTTTTGACATGTTCCCTCCTTGGGTCGTCACGTCTGGACGACGTCGGCCCCGAGTGGGCCGACACCTCGAAGGAGGACTTCGGGACGCCGTCTGATACGCCGGGCCCCGCCGGGTGCTGAGACACCCCACCGCCGGGGCTGCACGGCCTGCCCGGCGGTGCAAGGATGCTCGACATGAACTCGCCGCGTGCAGGACAGCTCGCACAGCCCTCGGACCTCGTCGATGTCGCTCACCTGGTGACCGCCTACTACACCGACCGGCCCGACCCCGACAACCTGGACCAGCAGGTCGTCTTCGGGACCTCCGGGCACCGCGGGTCGAGCCTGCGGACGGCGTTCAACGAGGACCACATCCTCGCGACGACCCAGGCCATCTGTGACTACCGCAAGGCCAAGGGCTATGACGGCCCGCTGTTCATCGGCCGCGACACCCACGGCCTCTCCGAGCCTGCCTGGGCCTCGGCCCTGGAGGTGCTCGCCGCCAACGACGTGACGGTCCTCGTCGACTCCGCCGACCGCTACACCCCTACCCCGGCCGTGTCGCACGCGATCCTCGTCGCCAACCGCGGCAAGATCGGCGGCGTCGACGACCTGCCCGCCCACGCGGGCCTGGCCGACGGCATCGTCGTCACCCCGTCGCACAACCCGCCGACCGACGGCGGCTTCAAGTACAACCCCCCGCACGGCGGACCTGCCGACAGTGATGCGACCAAGGTCATCGCCGACGCCGCGAACGCCTACATCCGGGCCGGCCTCGAGGGCGTCAAGCGGGTCCCGTTCGCGCGCGCCCGAGCCGCTGCCACGGCATACGACTTCCTCGGCACCTATGTTGACGACCTGCCCAATGTCGTGGACCTGCAGGCGATCAAGGACGCCGGCCTCCACATCGGTGCCGACCCGCTCGGTGGCGCAGCCGTCGACTACTGGGCCGCGATCGCCGAGCGGCACGGGCTCGACCTCACCGTCGTCAACCCCCTCGTCGACCCGACGTGGCGGTTCATGACGCTCGACTGGGACGGCAAGATCCGGATGGACTGCTCCTCCCCGAACGCCATGGCCAGCCTCATCGCCCAGCGGGACCAGTACCAGATCGCGACGGGCAACGACGCCGACTCCGACCGGCACGGCATCGTCACCCCCGACGGCGGTCTGATGAACCCCAACCACTACCTCTCGGTGGCGATCCAGTACCTCTACGGCGGGGCTCGCCCCGACTGGCGGCCGGACGGCTTCATCGGCAAGACGCTCGTGAGCAGCTCGATGATCGACCGGGTCGCGACCGACCTCGGCCGCCGGCTCGTCGAGGTGCCCGTCGGCTTCAAGTGGTTCGTCCCGGGGCTGCTCGACGGCTCCGGCCCGTTCGGCGGCGAGGAGTCGGCGGGTGCGTCCTTCCTCCGCTTCGACGGCTCGGTGTGGACGACCGACAAGGACGGCATCATCATGGCCCTGCTGGCCTCGGAGATCCTCGCCAAGACCGGCACGAGCCCGAGCGCACTGTATGCCGGTCTCGTCGCGGCCCACGGCGACCCGGCATACGCCCGGATCGACGCTCCGGCCAACCGCGAGCAGAAGGCCAAGCTGGCCGCGCTCTCCCCCGAGGACGTCTCGGCGGACTCCCTTGCGGGAGAACCGATCACGGCCAAGCTGACCCGGGCGCCCGGCAACGACGCACCGATCGGCGGGCTCAAGGTCGTCACCGAGAACGCCTGGTTCGCCGCCCGCCCGTCCGGCACCGAGGACGTCTACAAGATCTACGCGGAGTCGTTCAAGGGTCCTGATCACCTCGCGCTGGTGCAGGCCGAAGCCAAGGACGTCGTGAGCGCAGCCCTTGGCGGGTGAGCGGCTCCCCACCGCAGAGGTCACCGACGGTGTCCGGACGGCAGCCCCGGACGACCGGCGCGGTCCCCTCGGGCTCTGGACTCCGACCGGCCGCCGCGTCCTGGGCTGGCTCTTCGCCCTCGCGGCGGCGGCAACCTGCTCGCTGATCCCGCTCCGTCGGTCGAGCGACCGGCTGGCTGACCTGGGTGTCTACTGGGGCGCGGTCCGAAGCATCTTCGCGGGCCAGCCGCTGTACGCGTTCCACGCCCCCAACGGCGACCCGTTCACCTATCCGCCGTTCGCGGCGGTCATCATGGCGCCGGTCATGTGGCTGCCCTTCGTCGCCGTCGGCGTGCTGTGGACCGCGGGGACGCTTGGCGCTCTCGTCGGCCTGGGCAGGGTGGTGGCCTCCCGAGCGCTCGCGTCGCCGCCGGAGCGCCGTGGGTCGGTCGGGTGGCTCGTGTCGTTGGGGGTGCTGCTCAGCGCTCCGGGGCAGAGCAACCTGCGGTTCGGACAGGTGAGCCTGGCTCTCGTGGTCCTCTGTCTCCTCGACGTTCTCGGGGTCCTTCCGCGGCCGGTGCGCGGCGTGCTCATCGGGCTCGCGGCAGCGGTCAAGCTGACCCCCCTGCTGTTCATCGTCCACCTACTGGTCGTCGGCCGGCGCCGCGAGGCGGGCACAGCCGCGTTGACCTTCCTCGGAGCGACGGCCGTCGCGTTCGTCGTGCTGCCATCGGACAGCGTCGCCTACTGGACCCGCGAGGTCTTCTCCACGGACCGGATCGGAGACCTCGCTGCACTGGGCAACCAGTCGGTCAACGGGCTGCTTCTGCGCGCTGGTCTACCGCCCACGGTGCGCCCCCTGATCTGGGCCCTCGTCGTGACGCTCGTCGTGGTGGCCGGCCTGGTCAGGGCCAGATCGGTTGCACTGCGCGGGGATCGGGCGGCGGCAGCCGTTCTGGTCGGCTGCGCGACCCTGGCCGCCTCGCCGGTCTCCTGGACCCACCACCAGTTCTGGCCGCTGCTGGCCGGGATGCTGCTCGTCGGGTCGACGGGTGCGCTGCGTCGCGGCGCCGGTTGGGCGCTCGTGGCGACGATGACGCTCAACGTGACCGACCTCGTGGCGCACCTTCGGCTCGGCGACCACGCCGTGTTCCTCGCGCAGAACGCCCGAGTGCTCGCGATCTGTCTGCTCTGCGTCCTGGGCATCTCTCGCACCCGCGCCGCGAGGGACCCGGCCACCAGCCGGGGGATGGCGACTGGCCGCCCCTGGAGCCGTGTCCTCGTCGCGGCCTCGTTGACGGCCGTGGCGCTGGTCCTGTTCGCGCTCGTCCCGCTGCCCACGGCATACGACCCTTCGTTCCGCCCAACCACGACCCGCGAGGCACTCGCGATGGCACTCCCCGGCTCGAACCCGTGCCTGAGTTCGGGACAGGCCGGCTGCGACACCATTCCGCTCTTCCCCGGAATGGTGGTCAACTACTCATCCGGCTCCTGGGGCGCCAGCGCCGGCGCCGCCGGTTTCGTCTCCTCCGGGGTGGCGCGACTCACCTACTCGTTCGCCCCGGGTACCGCAGCAGTCAACGTCCCGCTCTGTGGTTTCGGCTCGCGGGACGGGGTCCGGGTCTTCGCGTTCCGAACCGGCGACACGACCTACGCCGAGCTCCGCGCCTACGATGCGCGCGGACTGCTGCTCGGCGACTTCGGGGCCAAGCTGCGCAGCTGACGTGCGGTCATGCGGTTGCCGCTCCCCGGAGAGGCAACCGCATGACCGGCACGCAGCGGGCGCTCAGGACCGGCCGAACTGGCCACTCTGGTCGGCGATCCACATGTCGATCAGACCGCCGAAGTGCGCCTCGAACTTCTCCCACTCGTGGGTCGGGTAGGTCTGCTGGATCGTCGAGCGCAGCATCGACCTGAACTCCTCGCCGGACACCCAGTCGTAGACCATCTCATCGACGAACGGCAGTGTCGTGTCACAGAACTCGCGGTACTGGTCGGTCGTGAAGTGGTCGTCGGCGAGCTCCTGGTATGCCGCGAGCCGGGCCTGGTAGTCCAGCGCCGGGTCGTCGGCGATGGCGAACCACGGCCCGGTGTCGACCTGGGTCTTGGCCTTGCGGCCGGTGACCGTGCAGAACGTCGACCACCGCAGCAGTGCCTTCATCGCCCACGGGAAGTAGTAGTGCAGCGAGGTCACCGCGACGTCGGGGCAGGCGTTGGCGTAGTCGATGGGGTGGACGATCCCGTCGCGGACGAGCATCTCGCAGGAGTTGAACTCCCAGCGGAAAAAGGCGTTGACGGTCTGGCTGATCGTCACGGCCTCGGTGCCGCTGCGCTCGTCGAGGAAGCCGTGCGACACGGCATACCGGTTGTGCATCGGCTCGTCGGGCTGGAACTTCATGACCATCGTCTCGGGGCCGATGGTGAGCGCCCGGGCGAAGACGTCGAAGCCCTCGATCGACTCCTGGAGGTGCATGAGCATCTCCCCGGACTCGTCGTATGCCGTGTGCAGGGCGGCCGAGTCCTTGATCCGCGAGACGCCGCGCCAGCCGCCGCCGTCGAACGGCTTCATGAACAGCGGGTAGCCCAGCTCCTCGGCGAGGGCGTCCAGGTCGAAGTTCTGGTTGTACTTGGCTGAGGTGTAGGCCCAGCGGGCGTTGTCGACGGGGTTCTTGTACGGGACGAGAACCGTCTCGGGAACGTGCATCCCGAGCCGGAGCAACGCGCAGTAGGCCGAGTGCTTCTCCATCGACTGGAAGGTGAACGGGCTGTTGAGGAGGTAGACGTCGTCCATGAGCGCGACCTTCTTGAGCCACTCGCGCGGGTGGTAGTACCAGTAGGCCAGCCGGTCGATGACCAGGTCGTAGCGCGGCTTGTCGCGCAGGTTGAACGGCTCGATGGTCACCCGCTCGGTCGTGATCTCGTGGTTGCTGCCGTCGGGGGCAGTGAGGACGCCGAGCCGCCGAGCGATCGCCTCGAAGGCTGTGGGCCAGTCCTCCTCGGCTCCGAGCAACAGTCCGATGAGGTGGTTGGACGGCATACGCACTCCTTCGGGGTGAGGTGGGGTCCCGGATGGGGGGAAGGGGTCAGACAAGACGGGGAAGGTAGTAGGCGAGCTGCTTGCGCCACCATGGCCAGTCGTGGGCGGAGTCGAAGCCCCACACGTCGAGGTCGTAGCGGATTCCCTTGTCCTGCAACGCATCCGCGAAGGCGATGGTCTGCGGAAGTGACTGGGTCGGGTGCACCTCGAACGGCCCCTCACCGACGACGAGCTGCGTTCGATCGCAGCGCCGACAGGGGTGATCGTCGCGGAGAAGAGCGCGCCGTTCGCGTCGAAGGTGCAGGCG
>Ga0209811_10000008_pt1 | contig 107352 bp, 99 predicted proteins | sample Coa_R1_6_FD_187161 | JGI IMG/M metagenome (GOLD analysis project Ga0209811, IMG submission 187161) | Surface soil microbial communities from Centralia Pennsylvania, which are recovering from an underground coalmine fire. - Coalmine... | ecosystem: Environmental > Terrestrial > Soil >... | reverse complement strand
AAGGAGGTGAGCACCAGCCTGATCGCCGGCGCCATCACCGGCTAACCAACAACCTCGAAGGCATCACCCCTCGTACACCACGGATCCGGACTTGACCGTCCGCGTTTCGCAACCACTCGAATGTGGGGTCGTTCTCGCTATCAACGGTCAGAACGGCGTGTCGTTCGGGCCCGCCGTACGCTTCGAGCTTGTTGGCGACGTCTGTATACGCAGGGCGAGCTAAAACTGCGCACACGGCAGCAACCACTTCCGGGCCCTTGGGAATCGGTCTGCCGCCGCCGGAGCCGATCGAGAACCGCACCTCTCCTGGCGCGAACGAGTCACGCTCCGCGATGAACTCGTACTGGTCGCTGCGGCGCTTCACCTGGTCACGGGTTGCCGGGTCCTCGAGGTTTCGAAGGGTCGTCTCCAGCCAGGTCATGTCTTTGACCTTGGCTTTCGCGGTCAAGGACACCCAGTAGCCGTGCGCGAGCCCGGTGAAGTTCGCCCGACGGCCAACCTTCTCCAAAGCGGTGTGGAGCTGGTTCTCGGCGCGGTTGGGGTCGGACACCACCTCCAGAGGGACCCCACCGTTCCTGTGGATGATGGCGTCCGGTCGGCTTGTTCCGCCACGATCGTCGTAGCAGCAGACCCGGGTCTGCAGAGCGTTTTCGACGATGAACCTCGCGATGGTTTCGCCGGGTTTCTCGCCGTGATGCTTTTCAGGACGCAAGTCCGCGCGCCTCCCTTCGTAGTCCTGTGAGCAGTGGACATTCCGCACCAGTCTTGCTGGTTGATGTCTGAACACGCAGGTCGGTGCCACCGGGCCGGTGGTCTTCGACGTCCTTTAACCGTCTGGATCCCACGTGGCGATTGCTCGCTCAGCGTTCCAAGCGCCCGCCCCGGTCATGGACGGTAATGCACGCGGCTACATCCGAAACTGGGCCTACAGTGGGCCGACCTGAGGGAGGGTTCACATGATTGTGGTCGACGGCCGCACGGACGACGAGAAGTTGCGAGAGCTGCTTGGTGCAGGTGCCGAAGAGACGGCCTTGGACTTCAAATCGACGCTCAACCTGGCGTCAGGCACGTCCAAGGACTCTCTTGAGTTTGTGAAGGATGCCGTCTCCATGGGGAACCTGCCGACGGGTGGCTACATCTGCGTCGGCGTCGACGACCGCGGCCGGCCCGCACATGACCAGGCGGAGGTTGTTGCCGACCAGTTCGACTCCGCGAAACTGCGTGAAAGGGTCCTCAAGTACGTCGAGGCACCTGTGAACATCTTCAGTCAGGCCCACCAGGTCGACGGACGCACGGTGATCCTCATCTTCATCGCACCGAACAACGACGGGCTCCCTGTCCCGCTGAGTGCAATCGGGCAGTACGACAGGGGCGGCGGTCGGATGGAGATTGTCTTCAGCCCTGGTGAGGTGCTCCTCCGCGAGGGGACATCGAACGTGCGTCTGAGATACGCGCACTGGAACTCGCTCCTGGCTAGGTACCGGGAAATGGTGCGCGCGGAGGCGTCTAGTGACTCGAACGCCCTCATTCGTCGGGTGCTTGAAGGCATTGGCGACAGTGGGACCGGGAGGGCGAGCGTGCCGCTGGACCCTGGGATGGACGACGCGACAATGTCTGACGCCCTCGTCGCGTTGTTCGATTCTGGTTCGACGGTGAGGGTGCAGCAGTTCTTAAATGATGCCGGAATGCGCGCCGCAGCCGGCGGCCCGGACGACCGGGCAGAGCGCGCAAAGGCACTGGACCAGATTGCCTTGGTCGCGTGCCAAGCGGTCGTCTACCGCAACGATGGCACATTCGAACTGGCGGTCGAGGCGCTCGATAAGGCGTACAAGGCGCGGCTGCTGTCAGCTGCGGCCATCGAGAAGTTGGGAAGCGACCGCTCCCGTGCCGAGCACTACCTGGACGTGATGATCCGAGTGCTGGCGCTCGGCGCCCTCGCGGTGAGAGTTAAGGCCTGGGAGCTCCTCAAGCCGTTGTCTGCGCGTCCAGTCGTCGAGAGTGGATACGAGTGGGGCTCGTGGCTGCGGCATGCGGTGACCATGGCGTCGCGAGCTGGCTTGTTGCAGAAGCATGCAGGGCGTGAGCAGGGAGGGCAGGTGCTGTCGCTGGCTCGGTCCTTGGCAGCGGATTCGCCTGCGCTTCGGCCCGACTACCGGCCGGATACGCCGTTGCCGTTGGCAGACGAACTTGCTCATGACGACTGGTTGCTGAACTCGTTGTGCGAGTTCGACATGTGGTGGTGCATTATCGCGGTCGCTTCCCGCCCGCAACTGCGTGACGGGTCGTCCTACTACCCGAGTTGCGCCGCGTTCCACCAGTGGCGCAGTCAGCCGACCTTGGAACACATCGGAACCGAGCCAGATGTGCGGCGAACCGCGTTCGGCGACATCTCCGACCAGGTCATCGCCGACGCCACGCTGACGGTCGTCGACATGGCCGTACAGCAGTCTCACCAGTACGGAGGGTGGTGGGATGGTTTCGAGCGCCTCCCGCAAGTCGCAGAGTTCATCTACCAGAACGCGACGACGCAGCCCGGCTGACCCGCGCGACCACGCTTGTTCGCATACGCGCTCACCGTTGTGGTCGCTGCCCACTCGGCTTCGTTCAGCTATGGGCGTGCTAGCTGAGTGCGTCCCGCAGTTGACGCGAGAACCTCCTGCTGCCGCAGCAATACCGTCCACGTCAGGCCAGCTTCATTCTGGGCCGAAGTGAGGCACTCTTTTGCGGTTGAGAGGTGATCCTGATAGGTGGCTGGGTTTGGTCTGTCGACGACCTGCTGGGCGAGAAGCATGCCGTGTCAGGGCAAGGAGAAACCCGCCTGCTCGCTCAGACCGCGGTGAGGGAGCCGTGGACGCAATTCGGACGTAACGGTTCGCTCGGGACGTGACTCGGCGGGCGCTCAGCAGCGACGGTTGCGCACGAAGGGTCCCGTCGGGCCCCCCACCGACCGGCGGGAAATCAACTCATAATCCGTCGGTCCTGGGTTCAAGCCCCAGACGCCCCACCAGCAGAAGTAGCCGACCGGTCCGGATCCAAAGCCGCAGGCCCGCTCGGGGTGACCAGCGCGGCGGCGCACGGTAGGTTCAACCGATGGGAGACCCGCTCGTCCTCATGAAGGACGTCAACAAGCACTTCGGCGACCTGCACGTGCTGCAGGACATCAACCTCGGGGTCGACAAGGGCGAGGTGGTCATTGTCATCGGGCCCTCCGGTTCGGGGAAGTCGACTCTCTGCCGGACGATCAACCGGCTGGAGACGTTCGAGTCCGGGACGATCACCATCGACGGCCGGCCGCTGCCGGAGGAGGGCAAGGCCCTCGCCGAGCTGCGGGCCGACGTCGGGATGGTGTTCCAGAGCTTCAACCTGTTCGCGCACAAGACGATCCTGGAGAATGTCACGCTCGGGCCGGTCAAGGTCCGCAAGATGTCCAAGGCCGACGCCGACAAGCACGCCATAGCGCTGCTCGAGCGGGTCGGCGTCGCGCACCAGGCCGACAAGTACCCCGCCCAGCTGTCCGGTGGTCAGCAGCAGCGGGTGGCGATCGCCCGCTCGCTCGCCATGAACCCCAAGGTCATGCTCTTCGACGAGCCCACCTCGGCCCTGGACCCGGAGATGATCAACGAGGTCCTCGACGTCATGGTCGAGCTGGCCAAGGAGGGCATGACGATGGTCGTCGTCACCCACGAGATGGGCTTTGCCCGCAAGGCGGCCAACCGGGTCGTCTTCATGGCCGACGGCCAGATCCGCGAGCAGTCCACCCCCGAAGACTTCTTCACCCACCCCACGTCAGATCGCGCAAAGGACTTCCTCGGCAAGATCCTCACCCACTGAAAAGCCCTACGACTCGGCCGGATCCCTGCAGCAGGAGCCGGTCTTGCGGCATACGAGACCCGTATGCCGTGCACCATCACCCAGGAGGACACCCCAATGAATGCACGACGCATCGGAGCCGCGGTTGTCGCGACCGGTCTGGCCGTCGGACTCGCCGCCTGTGGCGGGGGCGGTTCGAGCACCGGCAGTGGCAGTGGCAGCGGTAGTGGCGGCACCATCAAGATCGGCATCAAGTTCGACCAGCCCGGCCTCGGCCTCAAGGAGGGCGACAAGTACACCGGCCTGGACGTCGACGTGGCGACCTACGTCGCCAAGAAGCTCGGCTACGCCGCCGACAAGATCCAGTTCGTCCAGAGCCCCAGCGCCCAGCGCGAGACGCTCATCTCGACCGGGCAGGTCAAGCTCGTCGTCGCGACGTACTCGATCACCGACGCCCGCAAGGAGAAGGTGTCCTTCGCCGGCCCGTACTTCATCGCCGGGCAGGACCTCCTCGTCCGGGCCGACGACACCGCGATCACCGGCAAGGACTCGCTCAAGGGCAAGAAGCTCTGCTCGGTCACCGGGTCGACCTCGGCGCAGAAGGTCAAGAAGGACATCCCCGACGTCAACCTCCAGGAGTTCGGCACCTACTCCGAGTGCGTGGCCGCGCTGGTCTCCAAGGGCGTCGACGCCCTGACGACCGACAACACCATCCTGGCCGGCTATGCGTCACAGGCCCAGTACAAGGGCAAGCTCAAGGTCGTCGGCGCGCCCTTCTCCACCGAGAACTACGGCATCGGCCTGAAGAAGGGCGACACCGCCCTGTGCCAGAAGGTCACCGGCGCGATCACGGCGATGATCTCCGATGGCTCGTGGCAGAAGGCCGTCGACACCAACCTCGGGCCGGCCGGCTTCAAGCCCGGCCCGGGCAACCCGCCGACCCCGGCCGCCTGCTCCTGACCCTTCGGGGAGAACGGCGGGCGTATGGCGGGTGCCCGGCACCCGGCATACGCCCGCCTCTCCCAACGCCCGAAAGGGGTGAGCCGTGGGCGACATCCTCGCCAAGTACAACCTGTTCGCCGCGTTCTGGATGACGATCAAGCTGTCCGCGCTCGGGGCCGTCGGGGCGCTGCTGCTCGGCACCCTGCTCGCCGTCATGCGGGTGTCGCCGGTGACGACCCTGCGGGCCATCGGCACGTCCTACGTCAACGTCGTCCGCAACACGCCGCTGACCCTGCTCATGGTGTTCAGCATCCTCGGGGCGACGTTCACCCTGGGGCTGTCGTTCTCCGACCAGGCGACGACCAACGCCTTCATCTGGGCCTGCATCATCATCGCCGTCTACCACGCGGCCTTCGTGTGTGAGGCGCTGCGCAGCGGCTTCAACACCGTCCCGCAGGGTCAAGCCGAGGCGGCCCGCTCGATCGGTCTGACCTTCGCGCAGTCGCTCTCCCAGGTGATCCTGCCGCAGGCGTTCCGGGGCGCGGTCGCCCCGCTCGGGTCGACCCTCATCGCGCTGATCAAGAACTCCACGGTCGCAGCCGCCATCGGGGTCGCCGACGCGGCCGGCCTGATGAAGACGATCTCGGAGAACGAGACGGGCACGCTGGGCGTCTTCGGCCTGTTCGCGATCGGGTTCGTCATCCTCACCCTTCCGCTCGGACTCTGGTTCACCAGCCTGTCCCGCCGTCTGGCGGTGAAGCGGTGAGCGCCGGCCTGCTCTTCGACGCTCCGGGACCCAAGGCGCGCGCTCGCTACCGGGTGCTGACCGTCATCGGCATCGTGCTGGCCCTTGGCGCGGCCTACTGGGTGGTCCGCACCTTCGCGTCCAAGGACCAGCTCACCGCCGACAAGTGGAAGCCGTTCCTCACGGCCGACGCGTGGAGCCAGTACCTGCTGATCGGGCTCTGGCACACCATCGAGGCGGCCCTGGTGTCCATCGCGCTCGCCTCCGTCTTCGGCCTGCTGCTCGGGGTGGGCCGGCTCTCGGAGAACACCCCCATCCGGTGGCTCTCCAGCACCGTCGTCGAGGTCTTCCGGTCGGTCCCCGTCCTCATCATGATGATCTTCGCCTTCGGGGCCTACACGTCCTACGGCGTCTTCCGCGACGACCTCAACCCGCTCGCCGCAGTCGTCACCGGGCTCACCCTCTACAACGGCTCGGTCATCGCCGAGCTGGTCCGCTCCGGCGTTCACGGGCTGCCGAAGGGCCAGCGCGAGGCCGGTGTGTCCATCGGGCTCACCGCTGCGCAGACGATGCGCGCGATCCTGCTCCCCCAGGCGATCACCGCCATGCTGCCCGCCTTCATCGGTCAGCTCGTCGTCATCCTCAAGGACTCCGCGCTCGGCACGATCATCACCTATGACGAGCTGCTCAGCTGGAGCCGGTCGCTCGGCTCGGCCTACGCCAACACCATCCCCGCGTACATCGTGGCGGCACTGCTCTTCATCGCGATCAACTTCTCCCTCACCCTGCTGGCCCGAAAGGTCCAGGAACGGCTCAGCCGGCGCGGCCGGGCGCTCCCCGACGGCGACGGCGCACCCGGTGCCGGCGTGACCACCGGGGTCGTCGGCACGGTGGCGACGGCACCGCCCAGCACCTGATCGGACGTCCGCGGCATACGGGGACAACCGTATGCCGCGCTCGTTCGTCTCCATGAGTATGGAGCGCGCGCGCATGATGAGAACCACCTCGGTCCTCGCCGCCCTGGCGACGATGGTCGGGACCGCACTGACGACGGGGACGGGCTCGGCCGGGGCGGTGACCAGTGCCACAGCCAATGGCACGGCCGGCACCGTGGCCGCTGCCACGCCGGCCACCCTCGCCCGAGCGGCGTTCGACCGGATGAGCGAGGCGCAGCGGATCGGCCAGCTGTTCATGGTCGGGACACCGGCGACCGGACTGTCCGCCGCCGCGGCCAAGGCGGTGTCGACCTACCACGTCGGCAACCTCATCCTCACCGGCCGGACGACCACGGGTACCGCGCCGGTCCGCTACGTCGCTGCCCAGGCCGACCGCCTGACGACCACCGCGGCGACGGCCGGGGTGCCCCTCTACGTCTCGGCCGACCAGGAGGGCGGCAACGTCCAGGTGCTCCAGGGACCCGGCTACAGCACCATGCCCACGGCTCAGACCCAGGGCACCTGGGCCGACTCCACGCTGACCGCCGACGCCAGGACCTGGGGACTGCAGATGGCCCGGAGCGGTGTCGACATGAACCTCGCCCCCGTCATGGACACCGTGCCCGCGTCGCTGGGGACCAAGAACATCCCGATCGGCTACTACCATCGCGAGTTCGGTTACACGCCAACGGTGGTCGCCACCAAGGGCAGCGACTTCACCCGCGGCATGCACAGCGCAGGGATGACCGTGACGGCTAAGCACTTCCCCGGCCTCGGCCATGTCACCGCCAACACGGACACGACCGCTGGGGTCAAGGACACCGTGACCACGCGCACCTCCGCCGACATCGCGCCCTTCCGTTCCGCGGTGAGCGCGGGCGCCCGGGCGGTCATGGTGTCGTTGGCGATCTACACCAAGATCGACGCGACCCTGCCCGCGGCCATGTCCGCTCCGGTCATCACGGGGATGCTCCGGGGTGACCTCGGCTTCACCGGGATCGTCATGAGCGACGACATGGGCAACGCCAAGCAGGTCGCCGCGTGGACACCGGACTCGCGGGCCGTCGACTTCATCGACGCGGGAGGAGACATCGTCCTGACCGTCAACCCCGCCCTCATCCCCCAGATGACCGCCGCCGTCACCAGGTGGATCGCGCGCCTCCCGGAGTTCAAGGCCAAGGTCGAGGCCGCGGCATACCGGGTCCTGCTCCAGAAGGCCACCGACGGCCTGCTCGCCACCCGGCTGACCACCGACGGCGGACTCGGTTCGCTCACCCTCTCGGCCACCCAGCGGTGGCTGGGCGTGCCGGTCACCGGGACGTTCAACGCGACGACGATCCGGGCCCTCCAGGCGCGGGTCGGCACGGCCGTCGACGGCGGTTGGGGCCCGAGCTCGATGGCCGCGACCCAGTCCTACCTCGGGATCTCCCGGGACGGCGCGAAGACCTGGAACGCTCGGACGGTGAACGCCCTGCAGGCGTATCTCAACACCCAGCTGTGAGGTGACGTGAGACGGCGGGCGCGTGGAGCAGATGGGCTCCCCCGGTTGGACTCGAACCAACAACCCTTCGGTTAACAGCCGAATGCTCTGCCAGTTGAGCTACAGGGGAATGGCGCTCGGAAACCATAGCAAAGGTCGTGTGGCCGAACGAAACCGCCCGCGGCTCAGGTGAGGCCGACCTGCTCCTTCAGGCGAGCGATGGCCTCGGCAGTGACCAGTTGGACCTCGGGGTCGGCAGCCCTGGCCCCTGGGCCGAGAAGCGTCTGGGCGACCAGGTCACCGGTGCCGAGGTTCCGTCTGATGACGACGCGGGCGGTGCGCCGGCCGCCGAGACGCAGGGTCTCGGCGAGGACGACCGAGGCCTGGACCCGCTCGCGGAGGGTCTCGGGCACGAACGTGGCGCCGTCACGGAAAACCCACCGGGTCGATGGGGCGCCGTCGACCCACGTCACGGTGAGCGCCTCCTCATCCGCATCCCACAAGCCGCCGTCGACCAGGTGCCACGGCCGGTCCAGCACGAGCTCGCCAGTCGGCATCAGGGTGAACACGTGGTGGGCGCCGGCCACGATGACCTCGCCGGTCAGGTCATCGAAACCCCAGGCCAGGACCTTCTCCCGAGTCCGGTCCTGGAGGGTGGTCCGGACCGCGTTCGGCAGGGCGCCGGTCCGGGTCGGGCGGCGGAGCGAGAACGCCATCAGGCGCCTTCCTCACGCAGGGCGGCCTGCCGGCGCTGAAGATCCTGGAGCCGCGCCGCGAGATCCCGGGTGCGGGCCGGGTCGGCCTCGGGGTCGGAGCTGAGACGGCGCAGAGCGGACATGGCATCGGCCACCTGCCGGGCCAGGGTCACCTCATGGACCCGCGCGAGGAGGGCGTCGACGTAGCGGCGCTCGGGCCGGCCGGTCTGCTTGTCCATCCGGGTCGGCAGCGGAGCCACGGCGAGGTCGGCGACGAGGGAGTGGACGGCCAGCGGGGCGGCACTCAGGACGGCATCGGTCCATGCCTTCGTCGACCGGCTGGCATCGGGGCCTCCGGCAGCCCGTATGCCGTCGAACACCGCCCGGTGCGCCGGCGCAGCGAACGCGGCGGGGTCGAGGGTGTCGACGGCACCGGCCGGGAAGAGGTCCGGGTACTGGAGCATTGCCTGGAGCAGCTGACGCTCGGCGTTGACGACCGGGTCACGCAGATCGGGCGGCGGCATGGCCGCGGCCAGCTCGGCACCGGTGGGCTCGGGGACCGGCTCGCTCCCGTCGGGCCGCCGCGAGGCGGCCGCTGACGACGAGGAGGCCGGGCCGCCCGGCAGGGCCGCCACCTTCGGGGCGCGCTGGACGGCCTCGCGCATCTGGTCGACCTCGACGCCCAGCCAGCCGGCCACCGTGCGGATGTACTCGGGCCGCAGCGCGCTGTCGCGGATGTCGTGAACGATGGGCGCGGCGGCCTTCATCGCCTGGACCCGGCCTTCTGCGGTCGCGAGGTCGAACCGGGCGATGGTCGTCCGGACCGCGAACTCGAACATCGGCATCGCGTCGTCGACGAGGGCCCGGACCGCGGCCTCGCCCTTGGCCAGTCGGAGCTCGCACGGGTCCATGCCGTCGGCCGCGACGGCGACGAAGCACTGGGAGGCCCAGCGCTGGTCCTCCTTGAACGCCTTCATGGCAGCAGCCTGGCCGGCCGCGTCACCGTCGAAGGTGAAGACGACCCGAGCGGGGGCCAGCTCGGACTCGTCGCGCAGGATCCGTCGGAGCATCTTGATGTGGTCGACGCCAAACGCGGTACCGCACGTCGCCACCGCCTCCTCGATGCCGGACAGGTGGGCCGCCATCACGTCGGTGTAGCCCTCGACGACGACAGCCCGCCGGTCCTTGCTGATCGACTTCTTGGCCAGGTCGAGGCCGTAGAGAACGGTCGACTTCTTGTAGATCGGCGTCTCGGAGGTGTTGAGGTACTTGGCCTGCATCGGGTCGTCGTCGAAGAGGCGCCGAGCCCCGAAGCCGATCGTGTCGCCCGTGATGTCACGGATCGGCCAGACCAGCCGACCGCGGAACCGGTCGTAGGCACCGCGCGACCCCCGCCCGGATAGCCCACCCAAGGTCAGCTCGTCGTCGCTGAAACCCTTGCCGCGCAAGTACTTCGTGAGCTCTTCACCACCTCGCGGGGCGTAGCCGACGCCGAAGAGCCGGACGTGCTCGGAGTTGAACCCGCGTGCCCTCAGGAACTCCCGACCGACCCGGGCGTCGGGACGCTGGAGGAGCGCGTCGGTGTAGAACTCCTCGGCAGCACGGTGCGCCTCGACGAGGCGGGACCGACGACCGAGGCCCTCCCCCGCGGCCCGCGGCCCCCCGTCCTCGTAGCGCAGCTCCATCCCGAGCTTGGCGGCCAGCCGCTCGACGGCCTCGGTGAAGGTGAGGTGCTCGACCTTGGTGACGAAGGAGATGACGTCACCGCCCTCGCCGCAGCCGAAGCACTTGTAGGTGCCGTTGGCCGGGCGCACGTTGAAGGACGGCGTCTTCTCGTCGTGGAAGGGACACAGACCCTTGAACGTGCCCGGTCCGGCGGGACGCAGGGTGACGTGCTCGCGGATGACGTCGTCGATGGCGCTGCGCTCCTTGACGGTCGCCACGTCCTCGGCCTTGATCCGGCCCGCCACGATGCCTCCTCTCGCTCGCCGGTGCCCATCATGTCAAAGACGGTCGACACCACTGCCGATGCAGGTCCAACGCCCGGACGTCGGTGAGCGAGGCGACCTGGTCGACGACCGCGCGCAGCCGGGCGGCGTCGTCGGGCGCAGCCCGGTGGTCGGCCCGCAGGTCGGGGTCGAGCCGCTCGTCGGGACGCTCCTGGTAAGCCATGACGAGCTCCGCGACGATCTCGCGCTGACGGGCCATGACCTCGGTCCGCTCGACGGAGAACATCACGAAGTGCGCGGCGACCGCCTTGAGCACCGCGACCTCGGCCCGGGCGTCGACCGGGACGAGCAGGTCGGCGTCCAGCCGGGTCAGGTCGCCGGGGCCGTGCTCGGCGCGGGTGGCGACCTCGACGGCCTGGACGAACCGGCCGATGATCCCCGAGGTCATGTCCTTCAGCGCGGCCAGGCCGGTCCTCGACCCGTCGTATGCCGTGGGCACCAGTCCGGTGGCCAGCAGCCGGTCGAGCGCCAACCCGAGGTCGTCGAGGGTGAGGTCAGCGGCATACAGCCCACCGGCGACGGCGAGGACTCCCGCGACCTCTGTGGCGTCGCGCAGGCTGCGCAGATCAAGGCGCCCCGAGGCGACGGCATCCTCGACGTCGTGGACGGAGTAGGCGACGTCGTCGGACCAGTCCATGACCTGTGCCTCGACGCACCGCCGACCCGGCTCGGCACCCTCGCGGAACCAGTCAAAAACCGGAACGTCATCGGCATACGCGCCGAACTTCGTTGTCTCCCATGGCCCCTCGCCCCTGGTCCAGGGGTACTTGGTCGCCGCATCGAGGCTGGCACGGGTGAGGTTGAGCCCGGCCGGTCGCCCGTCGGGGTGGACCCGCTTGGGCTCCAGACGGGTGAGGAGGCGCAGCGTCTGGGCGTTGCCCTCGAAGCCGCCGATGTCGGCCGCGACCGTGTCCAGCGCGGTCTCGCCATTGTGGCCGAACGGCGGATGGCCGAGGTCGTGGGCCAGGCACGCGGTGTCGACGACGTCGGCGTTGCAGCCGAGCGCCTCGCCGAACTCGCGGCCGATCTGGGCCACCTCCAGGGAGTGGGTCAGCCGGTTGCGGACGAAGTCGTCGCTCGCCGGGCCGAGGACCTGGGTCTTGGCCGAGAGCCGGCGAAGGGATGCCGAGTGCAGCAGTCTGGCGCGGTCGCGGGCGAACTCGTCGCGGTCGGCGCGCTTGGTGACGGGGTCCTCGGTGACCCATCGCTCCCGGTCACGTGCCTCGTATGCCACGACGTCGACCCTATGACCTCGAACCGACCTCGCCCGACCTGCCTGACGCCTACCCTGACGTCATGGCAGGACCACGACTTCTCACCCCGGGCGCAGTCGTACCGGTGCTCGCCGCCGTCCTGGTCGGAGCCTGGCTGGCCATGCTGTTCCTCGACGCCACGCCGGAGAAGGCTCGGCAGATGCTGGTCGACGGGTGGCCGGTCCTCGGCCTGATCGCTCTCCTCTACATCGTCGGGTCCGGCGCGGCCGTACACCTGTCGCGTCGGTGGTCCGGGCGTGAGGCCTGGCCGGTCGCGCTCGTGCCACTGCTGGGTGTGCTGGCCTGGGTCGGCTACGCGTTCCACGGGTCGCAGGTACCCGTCTCGACGCTGCCGGCGCTCGGTATCGCGCTGCTCAGCGGCGTCGCCGTGGGCGGGATCATCCTGGGCCGCGGCCCGTGGGGGACGGACCTGACCCGTCTGGTCGTACCTCCGCTTCTTGCCGCCGGACTCTGCGCTGCCGGGCTGGCCCTGGCCGCCGGGTTCCTGCTCGAGCTGACCCAGATGGTCCCCGACCTGTCCACGGGCATCGTGCTGCCCACCGCGACGGCGGCCGAGCGGCTGGCCAACTCCCGGGCCGCCATCAGCGACCCCTATCTGGGCGTCCTAGCCTTCGGTGGCCTGCTCATGACGTCCGCCGCGGCGATGGCGCTGGTCACGAACCGCGTCCAGCTGGGCCGAGCTCGTCCCTGGCCGTCCGGACACCACAGCCCCGCCTGAGCATCAGGCTCGGCCGACGGCTCCCCCGGTGCCTGTCCGGGTGGAGGGGTCGGCACGAACGGAGGCGAGGTTCGGCCGAGGCGGCCGGGCATCACCCAACCGCGGGGTGGCCAGGGCGCGGAGGATGTTCGTCGTCGCGATCCGGACGAGCGCTACCCCGTCGCGGGTGAGACCTCGCCGACGGTTGGGTCCGGCCAGGGCCCAGGTCCACTGCATGGTGCCGGTCGCGATGACGCCGGCACCACTCGCGGCGCGGTAGTAGACCAGGTCGGCATGGGTCGCGATCCCGGGCCTGCCCGTGACGGGGCTGTGGGCGAGCACCTGGATCGAGGCGGGCGTCCCGGCGATCGGGTAGACCCGGTCGACCTCGGTCCCGACGATCCCGGCATACGTGCTGCCGACCTTGGCGCCGGTCCCCTCCCAGACGAAGGAGTCGGCATCGTGAATGGTGAGGTCACCCTCGGCCGGGAAGCACTCGTACAGCATCCCGGTCAGTGAGTTCTCCGGCTCCGGGGCCGTGCCCTGTCGCCACAGAGTGGTCGCGCTCCGGCCGGGGGTGGGGTCGGGATCGACCTTGTAGCAGACGACGTCGCCGTCCACCAGGCGGACCCGCCAGTAGCAGGCGTTGGCGCCCAGGAAGCCGAGGTTCGTCCCGGCGTCGCGCGCCCTGGTCACGTTGTCGCGCATGGGAACCGACCAGTACTCGTCGTGCCCCAGCGAGACGATCCCGGTCGCCCCCATGACCCGCGATGGGTCCTCGAGGTCCTCCGAACCGAGGTAGGCGACGGGCAGCCCGAGCTCCTCGGCCAGCCGCATGGTCGCCGCCTCGAAGGACAACAGCTTGGGGGCACCGTCGCCGTCCTGTGGTCGCTGGTGGCTGACCCGGTGGGCCCGGGGCTGCGCCGGTGTCGGTCCCTTGTAGAGGCTGTAGCCACCCCAGGTGTTGTAGGCCGCGTAGGTCGTCGTGGCCGCCACGAGGACGAGCCGGCCCTTGGTCTCCTCGGATCGGATGACGAAGCAGGCGTATCGCCACTTCCCTCCTGCCTCGATCACCACGAGGTAGGCGCCGGCCGGCAGGCCCGCTGTCGGGACCTCGAGCTGCGCGTGCCAGCCGGCGGTGACGCAGCGGTCATCGGCAGTCTTCGGCGCAGGTTGGTCCGTCGGTTCGGTACTCGGTGAGCGCCAGACCTGGCGGGCGCCCATGCCGCCGTAGTGCCCGATCCGCAACACCGTCGCCTGCCACGCACCGACGCGCGAGCGGACCGCCAATGGGACACCTTCGCCGGCGGAGACGACGAGCTTGGTCGCGTAGCCGCACAGCTGGTCGTCGGTCGCCATCCTCGCGGGGGCTCGCCTCCACCCAGTCCCCGGCTTGGCGTTCTCCGCGACGACCCAGTCGACCGCGCTGCTCGGACGCGCGGTCGGCGTGCCGGTCATCGGCGGGACTGGCGGCCGCTTGGTCGCTGAGCTGGGCTTCACGGGTGCGCACGCCGCGACCGCGAGGGCGGGCAGGCCGATCGCCACCGCACGACGGGGTACCCGGGTTGGGTCCTGGTCAGTCATCGACCACCTCGAGCGCGGTCCGGAGGCGACGGGCCCACGTGGGTTCCTCGCCGTAGCGCTGGCTGGGGATGAGCCGCCCGTGGGCACTGTCGTCGACGAGCTGGGCCATCCGCTTGTCACGCGTGGCCTGCTGCTTGGCGGTGAGCACCCAGTTGACGCAGATCCTGCGGTAGCTCGGCGTTGCGGCGTCCCACCACGCGGTGGCGACCGGATCGGCGGCGAGCACCGCGGCATACGGCTCTGGAAGCTCCAGGAGGCCGGTCTGCTCGTAGGAGTAGATCCCGCTGCGGTCCGGCCTGCGGCGCTCGTATGCCGCGAGCCCGGCGGGGTGCATCCGGCCTTCGGCGGTGAGTCGCTCGACGTGGGCGATGTTGACGGTGCTCCAGTTGCCGCCAGGTTTGCGCGGGGTCCAGCGCTGGCGGACGCTGTCGGGGCCGAGGCTCTGCACCTGGCTGTCGATCCACCCGAAGCAGAGCGCTTCGGGGACCGCGTCGTCCCAGGTCAGCCCGCGCGGGGTGACGTGCTTCTTGTGCAGGCCCATCCACAGCTCGGTCTTGGTGTCGTGGTTGGCCTCCAGCCAGGCCCGGAACTCGGCTGCGTCGGCGAAGAAGGTCGCCGGCCGCTCGGCCGTGCCACCTGGTCTGCCGATGCTCCGTGCCGCGCCCACGCAGCCAAGCGTGCCAGACCGTGCCCACGCCGGGCGGTAACCCCTCCCAAACCAAGCTCTGCTAGCAGAAGGTGGGTCACTCAGCACAGGTTGCAACGTCTGCTGAGTGAACCAAGCTCTGCTAGCAGAGGTTGGGAATTCGGGTGTGGCGCAATGGGATCGGGGAGGTCAGCGCAGCGCTCCCGCCCGCCGGCCTCGGGCGTTGTCGTATGCCGCGGCCGGTCTTCGCGGGGCGAACGGCCGGTCTTCGCGGGGCGAACGGCCGGCCTTCGCGGGGCGAACGGCCGGTCTTCGCGGGGCGAACGGCCAGCCCTCAGCGACGGCTAACGGCCAGCCGTCAGCGGGTGAGGGTCACCGGTGCGCCGACGGGGTCGGCAGAGACGACGAGGTTGTGGTTGTAGTGACGTGCCACCGGGTCGAACGTTCCGGTGCAGGTGATGAGGACCAGCCGTCCGGGCACCCGCTGGGAGAAGGCGTCCGTGGTCCTGTTGAGCGCGTCCTTGGCGACCTCGGAGACCGCATGCACCCGGTAGCGGAGCTGGGTCCGGCCGTCGTCGACCGAGACGACGTCGCCGGGCCGCAGACGCAGCAGGCGGGCGAAGTAGCCAACCCCCGAGGCGGCCGTGTCGATGTGGCCGACGAGCACGACACCCCCGAAGGGGTCACCGGGCATCGCACCGCTGCGCCACCAGCCGACCACCTTCGGGTCCGGGGGGATGGCCAGGCGCCCGTCGGCCTGGGTGTCGACGGGCACGACCCGGGCCGACGGACCGGTGACCGACGCCCCGATCGACACTCGGCTGGGCACGATGGACACCCGTTGGCTGGGCGCGGCCCCGGCCTCGGGCGCCGTCGGCGCCGTGGCCCGGACGGTCCCGAAGACCCCTGGCGGTCCGGCCAACGGCACCGAGACGGTCAACCGCCCGGTGACCGGGGACCCGCGCAGCTGCGAGGACGGGCCACCGGTCGGCGAGGCGGCCGGAGCGGAGGTCCGCACCGCCGACACCGGCTGCTCGTGCCCCGGCGCGCCACCGGATGCGGACCGGCCCCCCAGCGAGGAGGCGACCACGGCCGCGGCAGCCAGCACGCCGACGGCGACCGGCACCCGCCGCCACCAGGGGCGGGCGATCGCCGGCTCGACGGCTGCGCGGGTCACGCAGGTCAGCCGGTGGTCGACGCCCCGCGCTGGCGGCGCCGACGCACGCCGACGCTGACGAGCACGGTCAGCAGACCGAGGGCACCAGCCGCGGCGGCAAGGGTGGACGTCTGTGAGGAGCCGGCGTCACGCGCGCGGGCCTGCTCGATGAGGGCCACCGCCTGGCCACCGTTGCCGCTCTCGACTCGAGCCGGCGTCACCCCGTTGCCCCGGGTCGGCAGCGGGAGGACCTGGACGATGGCGTCCATGGTGCCCTGCGAGGCCACGCCGATCGCGAAGACCCGGGTGAGGGCGTCGGCGGCCACCGGCAGGTCCACCGGACCGAGGACGACCGGGCCGGTCGTCGCCGTCGGGACGATGTCGACCGGATAGGTGCCGGCCGGCACGGTCAGGGTCAGCACCTCGCCGCTGGCGATGTTGGCGAACAGCACCTTGCGGTTGACCCGGACGTCGGCCGGCCCCACAGCAGCGACGTGAGCGACGGCCAGGCGACCACTGCCCTTGGCGACGGCGCCGAGGTTGTTCTGGTAGCTCGTGATGACCGGCGTGGCGGCCGGGTCGACCTGCCGGTGGACGACGACGTCCAGATTGGTCCCGCGCGCGACCTTCACGGTCGAGGTCACACCCTGGGCGGTGCCCGGCAGCTTCACCGTGATCGTGTGCGAACCGGGCGCCAGCCGCAGCGGACCGATGATCTTCTTGGCGGCCGCGTGGGCGTCGACGACCGAGCCGTCGACCGACACCGACACCGTGGACCCGGCAACTCCCTGGACGACATAGACCGAGGCCGGCGCCGTGGCCTCGGGAAGCGCCGAGGACGGCCCGGCGGCCACGGCCAGGGAGGCAGCGGCCCCCACGAACACGGCTACTCCGAAAGTGCGAGGACGAATCATACAGCCACCCCTGGAATCATGCGCCCCGAAGGGCGATCAAAATATGACAAATCAGCACAGATCCCGGATATCTTCGCCTTCGCGGATGCTAACATCGGCGCTGCTCCGGCCGCCGGGGAATCCGCTCCCTCCACGCGCTTTCGTCGGCCGAACGGCCAGAGTCAGGCCTTCGGCGTCCAGGACAGGGGGACGGTGTGGCACATGACAGTCGCGTCGTGCGGACCGCCAGCCTGGGCGCGGCAACGGTGCTCACGGTCGCGGCGGTCTTCGCGCTCAGCAAACCCACACCCCCTCCCAGAGCTGCCCCGTCCACCTCTCCGGCCGGGTCGTCGGGCAGCGCGACGTCTCCGGTCGGGGCCGCCACTGCACGAGTGCGCACGACCGGACCGGGGCTGACCGTCCCGGGAATCAACGTCGTCGCGCGGGTCGACAATGACGGCACACTGGACGTGCAGGAGAAGGTGCTGCTCGACTCCCCGGTGCTGACCATCCGGCTGGCCGCCGCGGCACCCCCGCTGGCCTCGACCGAGGCCTTGAAGCCGGTGGTGACCGAGCTGCAGGCGCAGTCCGCCCAGGGTCCGGTCACGATGCCGCAGACGCTGACCCAGGTCGCCCAGTCGATCTCCTTCGGTGCGCCGGTCACGTCCTTCACCATGCGCTACAAGGAGTCCGGCGGCCAGGAGCGCTCCAACCCCGCCCCGGTCGGGCGCGCGCTGCTCGTCCTCGGTCCGATCGCTGCCCCGGACCTGGCATCGACACCGGTCGTGGTCCAGGTCATCGGCGACCACGTCCTCAACCTCACCTGCCCGGACCTGCCGCAGACCAAACAGGTCTGCGGGGTGGCCGAGGCCACCGGGCGGACCGCGGGGCCGATGCAGGCCTACCGGGCCACGATGATCGTCCAGGTCAACCTGCCGGGTCCGGGGGGCTCGTGACGTCCCACCTCACCCCGGTCCTGATGCACGTCCCCGCCGTCGGCTCCCTGGTGTCTGACGGCCTGCCCGGAAGCCTCGCGCCGTGGAAGGCGGTCGTCCTCGGGGGACTGCAGGTGGGTTCCTACCTCGGCTTCGTGCTCCTCGTCGGCACCTCGATCTTCCTCACCTGGCTGTGGCCCGAGGGTCGCGTCGTCCAGGTGTTCGGGGCACTGCTCGGGCTGGGGGCGGTCCTGACCGTCCTCACCGCCGTTGTCGCCGTCCCGGTGTCGGTGGAGCAGGTCGGCCTCGGCGCGTTCGGCGGTCGGCTCGGCGCGCTGGCCCTGGCCCGGGCAGCGCTGGTGTTCGTCGGGGTCGCCTTCCTCCAGGACGTCCTCGCCTCCTCGCGGTCACACCGCGGGGCCATCTCGCTCTGGCAGCTCGGCATGATCACCACCTATGTGCTGTCGTCCGACGCGTGGGGCGGGTCGTGGGTGGCCGTGAAGGTCATCGCGACTTCCCTGCACCTCCTCGCAACCGCCGCCTGGCTCGGCGGCCTGCTCAGCCTCGCCTCGGTCCTGGTCCCGCGGCAGAACCTCGACGCCCTGCACACCGTGCTGCCCCGGTTCTCCCAGGTCGCCATCGCCAGTGTCATCACCCTCGTCGTCTCCGGCATCCTCCACGCCCTCGCGATCGCCGGGTCGCTCCACGCGCTGGCGACGACGGCATACGGCCAGGCACTCCTCGTCAAGGTCGCGGTCTTCGGCGCCATGCTGCTGCTGGGGAACGTCGGCCGGCGGTATGCCAGCCGACTCGGCCACCGTCCGGTCAGCTCGCTCGACGCCTCGGCACCGGAGGCGTCGATCACCGCCTTCGCGGTCGCGGTCGGTGCCGAGTTCGCGCTCGCCCTCGGCGTGCTGGTGGCGACGGCATCGCTGGTGCACTTCGCCCCCGGCGCCGGCTGAGCCAGCGGGGACGACCCGCCACGAGGCGGCCGGTGCGGTCAGCCGCCCGAGACGCTCAGCTCGGCCTGGGCGACCTCGTCCCGCTGGGCGGAGTCGAGGTCGCGCGACTCCAGCCAGCGGTGGGGCAGCGCGACGACGCGCGGCGAGCCGGCCCGGCCGCGCTGTCCTTCGGCGGCGTCGCCCGGCCACGGCGCCGAGAGGTCCATCGAGTCGATCAGCTCGTCGAGCGCCGCCAACGAGTCGACCAGCGCGAGCTGGTTGCGCACGGTCGACCCAGCCGGGAAACCCTTGAGGTACCAGGCGATGTGCTTGCGGATGTCGCGGCAGCCCTTGAGCTCGTCGTCGTAGAACTCCACGAGGTATGCCGCGTGCCGGCGCATCGTGTCGGTCACCTCGCGCAGGTCGGGCTGCACCCGGACCGACGACCCGGCGAAGGCTGCGGCCAGGTCGGTGAACAGCCACGGCCGACCCAGGCAGCCGCGTCCCACCACGACGCCGTCGCACCCGGTCTGCCGGACCATCTCGACGGCATCCTCGGCGGACCAGATGTCGCCGTTACCGAGGACCGGGATGGAGGTGACCGCCTCCTTGAGCCGGGCGATCCGCGACCAGTCGGCGGTGCCCGAGTAGGCCTGTGCGGCGGTCCGCGCATGCAGGGCAACGGCCGCGGCCCCCTCCTCCTCGGCGGCCCGGCCGGCCGCCAGGTAGGTGATGTGGTCGGCGTCGATCCCGACCCGCATCTTGACGGTGACCGGCACGGCATACGGGCTGGCCTCCCGGACCGCCCCGGCGACGATCCCACGGAACAGGTCACGCTTCCAGGGCAGGGCCGCTCCCCCACCCTTGCGAGTCACCTTGGGGACGGGGCAGCCGAAGTTGAGGTCGATGTGGTCGGCGCGGTCCTCGGTGACGAGCATCCGGACGGCAGCGGCGACGGTGGCCGGGTCGACGCCGTAGAGCTGCACCGAGCGCGGGTTCTCGGCCGGGTCGTGCTCGATGAGCCGCATCGACTCCGGGGTCCGCTCGACGAGCGCCCGCGAGGTGATCATCTCCGAGACGTAGAGCGAGGTCGCGCCGCTCGCGCCCCCGGCGGTCAGCCCCGAGTCGCCGTACTCCCGGCACAGCCGGCGGAACGCCCGGTTGGTGATCCCGGCCATCGGCGCGAGCACGACGGGCGAGGCGATGGTGTGCCGCCCGATCTGCAGGGGAGGGAGGATCGGGGCGACAGCTGGGGCGAGAGCGGTGGCAGACATGACTGCCCGATTGTCCCACTGCTCGACGGCTTTGCTTGACTGCTGCCATGACCGCCCTCGTCTCCGCCACCGAACTCGCGGCCCTCCTGGACACCGGCGGGGTGACCGTGCTGGACGTCCAGTACAACCTCGTCGGGACGCCGGGAGCGCAGCTGTATGCCGCTGCCCACCTGCCCGGCGCGCCGTTCGTCGACCTGGACCATGACCTGGCTGGGCCACCCGGGCCTCGCGGTCGGCACCCGCTCCCCGACCCTGCGGTCTTCGAGACGGCCATTCGCCGCGTCGGGGTCGACGCGGACTCCGCTGTGGTGGTCTACGACCAGCGCACCTCGCTGTCGGCGGCTCGCGCGTGGTGGACGTTGCGGTACTTCGGGATTCCCGACGTGCGCGTGCTCGACGGCGGCCTCGCGGGCTGGCAGGCTGCCGGCCACGCGGTGACCACCGACGTCCCGGTCGTGTCGCCGTCGGCCTTCGTCGCACGACCCGGGCAGCTCCCCGTCCTCGAGGTCGAGGATGCCGCGCGGGTGGCACGCGACGGGATCCTGCTCGACGTGCGGTCGCCCGAGCGGTTCCGCGGGGAGACCGAGCCGATCGACGCGGTCGCCGGACACATCCCGTATGCCGTGAACGCACCTGCCGCCGGCTACCTCGCCGACGACGGCCGCTTCCGGGCCCGAGCCGACCTCACGGCATACGCCGAGGCCGCGGGAGCCCGCGCCGGCATCCCGGTGGGGACGAGCTGCGGCTCGGGCGTCACTGCCGCGCAGGCCGCCCTGGCACTCGGCGAGATCGGTGTCGAGGCAACGGTTTTCGTCGGTTCGTGGAGCGAGTGGATCGCCGACCCGAGCCGGCCGGTCGCGACAGGTGAGTGACCGGCATACGGCAACCTGACCGAACCCACGACTACGGGTTGGCGAGCCGGATCGCCATCGTCGGCCCCGGCTGACCGACCCCGACGACAGTCGGCAGGACCTGGCTGACCCGGTAGACCTTGTTGCTGCGCGGGTCGAAGGCCAGCACCCACGTGTGGCCCTGGTTGGAGTATGTGAACAGGCAGTCGTAGTCGGCCCAGCCGAGTGCCCGGATCGCGCCCTTGACCGTGTCCATGCCGTCGTCGACGGTGAGGATCACCCGCTGGCTGCGGTCCCGCGCTACGACGAAGAGCCCGTTGAGAGCAGGGCGGCTGGTGGGTTCGAGGTCCTGCGGCGGGAAGCCACCGCGGGCCACCCACCCGAAGTTGGCCGTCGACTGCCCCCACAGCGAGGAGAGGCCGAGCGAGATGCGTGTCGAGGAGTCCACGTTGCCGTCCGGGTGGGTCGTCGCGAGAGCGAGCGCGCCCCCGTTGTCGGTGAGCTGGACGATGTCAGGGACAGCGCCGCGGAGCAGCCGGGTGACGGCGCCGGTCGCGGGGTTCATCGACAGTGGGCGCTGGTCGGAGGTGATGACGACCTGACCAGCGTCGGTGAAGCCGCCCCCGGTGGGAACCTCGTCGGGGTGAGCGGCCGTGGGGAGCGGGAACCGGTTGACGGTGCCTGCGCGGACGTCCACGACGAGGACGTTGGTGTCCTGGACGACGGCGACCCTCGTTCCGTCCGGGCTGATGGCGCGCAGGTCGATCGGGGCGTTGGGCTCCCCCATGACCGTCTCGTGGTCGACCGCCGTGACGACGGCCTGGACCACGGCATAGGACTGGGTCCGGGTCCGGTCGTCCTGGAGCAGGAGCACGGGCAGGAAGCCGCCCCCGCCGAGGTCCTGCGCCAGCACCGCGACGACGTGCTGGCTGGACCCGGTGACCGGCTGCGGCGACCCCGTCCAGCCGATGATCGAGGGCAGGCCGGGCCGCAGCTCGGTCAGACCGGGGATCTGGTCGGGAGTGGGGCCGACGACGAAGGTCGTGCCGTCGGCGAGCTTGCCGGGCCTGGCCGTCCAGTCCCTGGCGGTCGGCGTGCTGGGCGGGCGCGAGGCGTTGCTGCCGGTCCGGGACTGGCCGGGGGTCGGGGCCTCGCTGCGTCCGGGCGCCTGGGTGATGACGACAGCAGCGGCGGCCGCACCGGCCACCACGGCGAGGACGCCACGACGTCGGCGCTGCTGACGGCGACGCGCGCCGGACCAGGCCGCGTCGACGAAGTCGACCTCGTCGATGCCACTGCTCACCTGCGCGAGCAGGTCGCCCAGCTGGTCGCGGGTCATCGTTCCTCCTCCTGGCCGACGTAGCCGGGGATGACGGCACGCAGCCGGTCCAGCGCGGCATACGTCTGGCTCTTGACGGTCCCCTCGCTCACCCCGAGGGCGTCGGCCGCCTCGGCGACCGAACGGTCCTCGAAGTAGCGCAGGACCACCACGGCGCGCTGCTTGGCGGTGAGGGTGTCGAGCGCGCCGAGCAGGTCGATGCGCATCGTGCTCCTGTCGGGCTCCTCGCCACGACGACGATGTTCGGGGACGACGTCGACGAGCACCTCGCGGCGCCGGTGTCGCCAGGCCGACACGGCGTCGCGGTAGAGGACGGTCCGGACGAAGCCGTCGGGGTTCTCGGCGCGGATCTTGTCCCACCGCAGCGCCAGCTTGACGAACGCCTCCTGGAGGAGGTCCTCGGCGAGCCGTCGGTCGCCGCACACGAGGAACGCCACCCGCAGGAACTGGTGTTGTCGCGCCGCGACGTACGAGGCGAACTCGGGGTCGACCTGCGCGCGCATGACACCTCCTCGTGGCCTGCCTCCACCTGTACAAACGCGCAGGTATGCCGGTCGGTTGGCTCTCGCGAGCAACTTTCCTCCGGCGCAGGCCTCAGAGCCAGCCGCTCTCCTCGGCGATCCGGACGGCGTCGGCCCGGTTGCGCGCCATCGTCTTGCCGATGGCCGAGGAGAGGTGGTTGCGAACCGTGCCCTCGGAGAGGTGGACCGCCTTGGCGATGTCGGAGTTGCTGCCGCCGTCGGCCGCGGCCCGGAGCACCTCGGTCTCGCGGGGCGTGAGCGGGGACTCGCCGGCGATGAGGGAGTCGGCGGACAGGGCCGGGTCGACGACCCGCATCCCGCCGTGGACGCGTCGGACGGCGTCGGCGAGCTGACGGGCGGGCGTGTCCTTGACGACGAAGCCGGCCGCCCCGGCGAGCAGCGCCTTGCGGAGGTAGCCGGGGCGGCCGAAGGTCGTGACGATGAGGACCTGGGTCGCGGGGAACTCGGCGCGGACCAGGGCGGTCGCCTCGATGCCGTCCATGCCGGGCATGTCGACGTCCATGAGAACCACGTCCGGGCGGGTGCGACGGACGAGCGCGAGGACCTCGTCACCGCTTGCGGCCTCCCCCACGACCGTGAGGTCGAGCTCGAGGTCGAGCAGGGCCGCGAGGGCACCGCGGACGAGGGCCTGGTCGTCGACGAGGACGACGGAGATCGTCACGGGTGGACCACCGACCCGGTTCCGCCGAGCAGCCCTCCGGTGCTGTCGAACACGCCGGCTGAGCCGGCTGAGCCGGCTGAGCCGATCGAACCGGCGCTGCCGGAGGTGTCAGCGAGGCCGGAGGTGCCGACGGCATCGCCGGCCCGGCTGGACCCGACGGCTCCGAGCGCGCTGATCCTGGGTGCCGAGACGTGGACCTCGAAGCCGGTGTCCAGGATGCGCGTCGCGACGGTGCCTCCCACCGCCGCCGCCCGCTCGCGGAGCCCGCGCAGACCGTTGCCACCGCCGACGTCGTTGTGGTCGTGGGCACCGGAGCCGTTGTCGGTGATCCGCAGGCCCGTCGCGTCGAGGACGATCGTGCAGGTCGTCGCGCGGCTGTGCCGGATCACGTTGGTGACCCCCTCGCGCACCCCCCAGGCGTACAGCTCCCGCAGGTCGGTCGGCACGGCCTCGACGGCCCGGGGCAGGCGCGGCTCGATCCCGGCTGTCTTCAGGGCCTCGCGGGCGCGGGCCAGCTCGCCGGTCAGCGAGATCTCCCGGAACCCTTCAACGGCATGCCTGACGTCCGAAAGTGCTTCTCGCGCAAGGGTTTCCAGCGCATCGATCTCGGCCTTGGCTCGCTCCGGCGCCACCTCGATGAGGCGTCCGGCGAGTTCGGCCTTGACCGTGATGACGGTGAGTGAGTGGCCGAGGATGTCGTGCAGGTCGCGGGCCATCCGGTTGCGCTCCTCCTCGACCATGAGCCGGGCGTTCTCGCGCCGGACGGCGGACAGGTCCTTCTGCCGACGAGAGGCGATGATGCCGCCCCCGACGGCGAAGACGGCCAGCGCGATGGACAGGCTGACGCTGCTGTCCCTCGTCCAACCCTCGACGTGGTAGGCGAGCAGCTCGTAGGCCGCGGCCAGCGAGGCGGCGAGGCCGAAGGCAACCGGCATCGAGAACGTCCACAGCCCGGCCACGGCGAGGAACACCCACGTCGTCGTGCCCTTCTGCCCGATGGCGAGGATGGTCGTCATCGAGAGGGCGAGGTTCACGGCATACCGGATCATCCGGTGCGAGGGCGGGTCGAGGCGCGCGCCCGGGTCGTAGCGGCCCCAGGAGTAGGCGCGGGCCCGGTAGAAGTGCCACAGGTAGACCCCGGCGAAGGCGATGACCGCGACGAGCCCGACGATCCCCCGGGTCGTGTGCCGAAGGTCCCAGGCCTTGGCGATCGGGTCGAAGAGGTAGACCAGCCAGATGCCGGCGAAGAAGAGCGTGACGAACGGAATGTCCGACGCCGGGTCGGCATTCCGTCCGTCACGCGAGAGACGCATGGGGCAACTCTAGGTCGGTCAGACCCGCGCCGTGTCCTTGCGGAACCGCCAGGTGGCACCGGCCACGAAGACGAGCGCCCAGACGAGCAGGTTGACGACCCAGGCCATCTTGAAGGCGTCGTGACCGCCGGACGTGGTGAGCGTGAGCGGCCAGTGCGCGATCTGGCCGAGGCCGTAGATCGGGGTGAACTGGGCGATCTTGCCGAAGGTCGAGTCCGTGCTGAGCGGTCCGGTGAAGATGCCGCCGAAGATGGACAGCAGCGCGAGGATCGGGCCGAGGAACTGCATGGCGTTCTCGGCCGGCAGCAGGTAGCCCATGAACAGGCCGAACGCGGCGAAGACGAGCGCCCCGCCGATGATGATCAGTCCGCACTGCAGCCACACCGTCGCGTCGGGGATGTGCGCCTTGTGGGTGAGCGCCGCGACGGCGAAGGTCACCAGGGTCGCGAGGACGCCCACGATGAGGGCCATGAGCGCCTTGAGCAGGATGTATGCCGTGGGGCTGAGCGGCGTGAGCCGCAGCTGCCGGCTCCAGCCGGCGGCCCGCTCGATGGAGACCGAGGCCCCTGCGGCCGTCGTGGCCATGACGGCGCCGTAGACGGCCATGCTGACCATGATGTAGGCGCCGACGTTGGCCAGGACGTTCGTGCCCATCGACTCCTCACCGGCCGGGATGGTGCTGCTGATGAACAGGAACATCACGACGGGGAAGATCAGGGTGAAGATCACCGTCCGCTTGTTGCGCAGCACCCGGCGGAGCTCGATGAACAGGATGGTCCGGTTGAGGCCACCGAAGCGCGGCGCCGGACGGGTGGACAGGTCGAACCCGCCGACCGGGACGGATGAGGCAGTGGTGGACATGTTCAGCTGTTCTCCTCTGAGGTGAGGGCCACGAAGGCGTCCTCGAGGCCACGGGCCTCGATCTCCAGGTCGCGGGCCGGGGTGGCGGTGAGCAGATGGCGAGCGACGGCGTCGCTGTCCTTGGCGTGGACGAGGACCTGGTCGCCGCGGACGTCGACCCCCTCGACACCGTCCAGGGTGCGCAGGCCGTCGACGTCGGCGCCGGGCCAGGTGGCCCGGACGGTCCGACCGGTGCCGAGCGCCTTGACCTGCGCCGACGTCCCGTCGGCGACGATCCGGCCCTTGCGGACGAGGACGATCCGGTCGGCATACGCATCGGCCTCCTCGAGGTAGTGCGTGGCGAACACGACGGTCCGGCCCTGGGCGGCGTCGGCGCGGATGCTCTCCCAGAACGCCCGCCGGGTCACGACGTCCATCCCGGTCGTCGGCTCGTCGAGGATGATCAGCTCCGGGTCGCTCACGAGCGCCATCGCGAACCGCACCCGCTGCTGCTCGCCGCCGGAGCACTTGCCGACCAGGCGGTCGGCGATCTCGGTGATCCCGGCCGTGGCCATCACCTCCTCCACATCGCGATGCGCGGGGAAGAGCGCGGCGGTGTACTCGATCGTCTCGCGGGCGGTGAGGTCCTTGAGCAGGCCACCGGTCTGCATGACGGCGGCCACGAGGCCGTGCCGGATGGCGGTGTGCGGGTCCAGTCCGAAGACCCGGGCCGACCCCTCCGTCGGTTCGGAGAGGCCGAGAACCATGTCGATCGTCGAGGTCTTGCCGGCGCCGTTGGGGCCGAGGAAGGCGACGACCTCGCCCTGGCGGATGGTCAGGTCGATCCCGCGGACCGCCTCGACGTCTCCGAAGCTCTTGGTCAGGCCGGTGAGCTCGATGGCCGGCGCGCTCTGGGCTCCCGTGGTGGTGGCGGGGTGCCGCTGCAGTGTGGTGTCCATGTCGACCATCGTGACCGAGCCGGTGGGCGGCCACCCGCTACGGATGTCACGACTCACCCATGACGTTTGTCAGGGATCTCCCAGACTTCGGCCGCCTCGGTCGTCGTCAGGAGGCGGCAGCGACGAGGGTGTCGCCGAGTGCGGTGCGCCAGTAGAGGACCTCGCGGCCGCTCCGTCGGCGCAGGACGAGGCCGCCCTCGAGCAGGACGCGCAGGTGGTTGCCGACCGAGCCGACCGGCAGCCCGGTCGTCGCCACGAGCGCGGTGGTGCTCGCCGGGTCGGCGAGGGCGCGCAGGATGGTGGCCCGGTTGCCGCCGACGAGCCGGTCCAGACCGCCCGGACTGTGCCGGTCCACGGCCGCCAGAGCCCCGCTGACCGGGTAGTAGAGCGCGTAGCGGGTGGGCAGGTCCCAGCCGACCCAGCTCGCGTTCCAGTGCACCGGGACGAACGAGAGCTGCGCGTCGTCGGGCAGCTCTCGGGTCGGGTACGGCCCGCGGTTGATCCGCAGCTGTCCCTCGCCGAGCCATTCGCGGTCCTTGCCGAGGTCCTTCAGGACGCCGGCCCAGCCGTGGGTCGCGAGGCGGGCGGAACGAGCCACGATGTCGGCCCGAAGCACGCGCTCGCGGCGGGGCCAGTCGGAGATCAGCGTGTGCGTCCACACCCAGTCGAGCAGACCCACGGCGTATGCCGTGACGCCCGGCCGGGTGAGGATCCGGGGCAGCGGCCCGCCGGTCACGACGCGGAGGTCGGCGCGAATCCGCCTGTCCCCCAATGCCTCCACGATGGCGAGCTCGTCTGCGAAGGTCGGCCTCTGGAGCGGCGAGGGGACGCCCAGGAAGTCGGCGAGCCAGCCGGGACGCCAGGTCGCAAGCAGCAGCGCACGGCGCCCCGGGTGCTCGTCGAGCATCGCCCGGAACGCGTCGCCGTGGGCGGCGACGAAGGCCCGGTCCACCCGGGGTCCCCTCGGCGTGAGGTGGCCCAGAGCACCGACCACCTCGGCCATCGGCGAGATGGCGAAGCGGCTGTGGGCCAGCACCGTCGCAGGGACGTTCCAGGTTCCCATGTTTCGCCTCCTCGCGAAAGATTGGCGTTGAAGTCTCGGCCCACACCATAGTCGTCCCTTGTGAGGACCTACCGCGAGCTGTTCGCCATCCGTGAGTACACCGTGCTGTTCGTGGCTCGCTCCTTCGTCATGCTGGGCGTCGTCGTCGGCAACCTGGCCCTGGGCACGATCGTCTTCCAGACGACCCGCTCGCCCCTGCTCACCGGCATCGCGCTCTTCGGCGGCCCGCTCGTCCAGCTCGCCACGAGCCACTTCCTGCTCGCCACGGCCGACCTCATCCGCCCGCGCACTGCGATGGTCCTCGTCGGCCTCACGTCGGCCGGGACAGACCTGCTCCAGCTGGTCCCCGGTCTGGCGTGGGGCTGGCGGCTCGCCCTCGTCGCGGTCGGATACCTCGTCGTCTCGGCCACCTCGGGCACGGTCATGGCGCTCGTCGGCGACATCGTCCCGGCGGACGGCTTCGTCCTGGCCCGGTCGACGATGAGCGTCCTCGTCGGCGGCATGCAGGTCATCGGCAACGGCATCGGCGGGCTGCTGCTGCTGTGGTTCGCGACGACCCACCTGTTCCTCATCTCGGCGTCCCTCACCCTTGTCGCGGTGCTCGTGGCCCGGTTCGGCCTGGCCGACCATGCTCCGCGCGCCTCCGGCAAGGTCGTGGGCCGGACCCAGGCGGTGAACCGCGAGCTGCTCGGGTCGCGCGTCGTCCGCCCGCTCTACCTCACGATGTGGGTTCCGAACGGCCTCATCGTCGGTTGCGAGGCCCTGTTCATCCCGTATGCCGGTCGGCACGGCGGGTACCTCTTCGCCGCCGCGGCGGCCGGGATGCTCGCAGGCGACCTGTCGATGGGCCGGTTCGTGCCGGAACGGGTGCGGGACAGGCTGATCCGTCCGCTCCGCTACGCCCTGGCCGTCCCGTACCTCGTCATGATCCTCGCCCCGGGCAACCTCGTCGCGGGGCTCGTCGCCCTGGTCGCCTCGGTCGGGTACTGCGCCCATCTCCCACTCCAGGAGCGGCTGATCCGGCATACGGCCGCTGACCAGCGGGGCCAGGTGTTCGGCCTCTACTCGACCGGGTTGATGGTCGGCCAGGCGGTCGGCGCCATCGTCGCGGGCGCCCTGGCCGGCTGGCTCGGCCACGGCCGGGAAGGGGTGGGCCAGACGATGGCCATCCTCGCCGTCGCGTCCTGTCTCGTCACTCTCGCGCTGTCCAGAGGCCTCTCGCGAAGCGCCCCCGTCCGGGCGCAGGTCAGCCGGAGTGACCTCGGAGCAGGGTCGCGAACGGGGTGACGTCGGTGTCCAGGCTGGTGCCGGAGGTCCGACGGCGCTGGTCGGCAGCACCGGGGACGAAACCGCCCACCGCACCGTCCTGGGCGACCACGAGGGCGGCGAGCTCGCCGGCGGCGCGCACGATCCGGGACGTGAGCCCGGCGCCCTCCGCGCCGCCGCCGAAGTCCTCGGTGGCAGCGAAGACGCCCGTCGGGACGACGACCGCGCGCAGATAGGTGAACAACGGCCGGAGCGCGAAGTCCAGGACGAGGGAGTGCCGGGGCGTCCCCGCCGTCGCGGCGATGATGACCGGCATCCCGCTGAGCGCGTCGGGGTCGAGGACGTCGAAGAAGAGCTTGAACAGGCCGCTGTAGCTCGCGCTGAACACCGGGGTGACCGCGACCAGCCCGTCGGCCGACGACACCAGGTCGCGGGCCCGCGCGACGGCCGGAGTCGGGACTCCCCCGGTGGCCATGGTCGCCGCGAGATCCGTTGCCAGCTCACGCAGCTCGATGACCTCGACGGTCGCCGCCTCGCCGCGCGCCGTCACCGAGGTGGTGACGGCGTCGGCGATCTGGTCGGCGAGCAGACGGGTCGACGACGGTTGCGAGATCCCGGCGGTGACGACGACGATCCGGCGGGTCACGCGGACACCTCGACCGCGGACCGAGCATCCACGGACTCGGCGTTCGCGGCATACGCGAGAGCGGGTTGGACGAGGTGGAACGGCGCGTCCGGACCCTGCGCGAGCATCGACTCGTGGGTGGGCGGGTCGCTCGGCACATGCGCGGGTCGGATCCGCTCGAACTCCTTGCGGAGCGTCGGCACGACCTCGCGACCGAGGATCTCGACCTGCTCCAGGACGGTCTCGATGGGCAGGCCGGCGTGGTCGAGGAGGAACAGCTGGCGCTGGTAGTCACCGACGTAGTCCGCGAACCCGAGGGTGCGCTCGATGACCTGCTCGGGCGTCCCGACGGTGAGCGGCGTCATCTCGGTGAAGTCCTCGAGCGACGGCCCGTGCCCGTAGACCGGGGCGTTGTCGAAGTACGGGCGGAACTGGCGGACGGCGTCCTTCTCGGTACCTGCCATGAAGACCTGGCCGCCGAGACCGACGATCGCCTGGTCGGCGGAGCCGTGGCCGTAGTGCTCGAACCGGCGCCGGTAGAGGTCGACCATCTGGGCCGTGTGCTCCTTGTTCCAGAAGATGTGGTTGTGGAAGAACCCGTCGCCGTAGAACGCGGCCTGCTCGGCGATCTCGGGGCTGCGGATCGAGCCGTGCCAGACGAACGGCGGCACGCCGTCGAGCGGTGCGGGGGTCGAGGTGTAGCCCTGCAGCGGCGTGCGGAACTCGCCCTGCCAGTCGACGACCGGCTCGCGCCACAGCCGCCGCAGCAGGTGGTAGTTCTCGACGGCGAGCTCGATGCCCTTGCGGATGTCCTTGCCGAACCACGGGTAGACCGGGCCGGTGTTGCCGCGCCCCATCATCAGGTCGACGCGACCGCCGGAGAGGTGCTGGAGCATCGCGTAGTCCTCGGCGATCTTGACCGGGTCGTTCGTCGTGATGAGGGTGGTCGCGGTCGACAGCTTCAGCGTCTCGGTCTTGGCCGCGATGTAGCCGAGCAGGGTGGTCGGCGAGGACGGGACGAACGGCGGGTTGTGGTGCTCGCCGCTCGCGAAGACGTCGAGACCGACCTCCTCGGCCTTGAGCGCGATGCGGGTCATGTTCGTGATCCGCTCGGCCTCGGTCGGGGTCCGACCGGTCGTGGGGTCCGGCGTCACGTCGCCGACACTGAAGAGCCCGAACTGCATGTCGATCCGCCTTCTGCTAAGTAGTTGCGATTTCAACTACCCCAACCGGTGGGTCGCCGAGTTCATTCCCGTATGCCGCCCGCTCACCTCTCCCCGCCGCTCACCAGCGCCTCGCCGAGCCGGGCGAGCAGCTGCTCGGTCGCCCACCGGAGCTCGGGCCCCTCCTCGATGTGGAAGGCGAACGGCATACCGGCCAGCCACTCCTGGACGTACATCGTCGGGTTGCTCGTCGTCCCGACGAGGACGCAGCGCCCCTCCCCCAGCGGCGAGAGACGTCCCATTGGCGGGGCGACCCAGTGCGCGACCTCCTCGGATGCCGCGTCGAACACCACCCGCGTCGCGAACTCCCACCCCGCGCCGAGGTTCTCCTCAAGGCAGGCGACCGGGTCGAGGTCGGCCGGCGGGTTGAACGAGTCGTCGGTGACGCGGACCGTGCCGATCCGGTCCACCCGGTAGGTGCGGATGGCATCGGCCGGGTGCGAGTGGCACAGGAGGTACCACCGCCCGTGCCGGACGACGACCGCCCACGGGTCGACCTCGGCCTCCCACTCCTTCCCGGACCCGCTCCGGTAGCCCACGACCACCCGGCGGCGCGCCGCGACCGCCTCGACGAGCGTGCTCGTCGTGGCGGGATCGGGCCGGGCCGTATGCCGGTCGGGTGCGGCCGCGGCATACGCGCGCAACACGGCGGCCTGCCGTCCGACCGACTCCGGCAGAGCGCGGATCACCTTGCCCAGGGCCGACCCGACGACATCGCCGTCGTCGTGGCCGGCAGACCCACCGTCGAGCACGGCCATAACGAGGGAGAGTGCCTCGGTCCCGGTGAAGCTCACCGGCGCGAGGGTGGCGCCCCGGCCGAGCCGGTAGCCGCCGTACGGCCCGCGAACCGACTCGACCGGGATGTCGGCCTCGCGCAGGATCGCGACGTAGCGCCGGGCCGCGCGCTCGGTGACGCCCAGCCGCTGGGCGAGCTCGGTGGCCGTGACGCCCGGCCGGGCGCGGAGCACGTCCAGGGTGCGCAGGGCGCGCGCCGTGGGACTGTCGTCGAGCGGCATACGAAAGAGACTAGGACGCCCACGGGAGAACCGGAAGCCGATCGTCCGGTACCACCTCTAGCGTGCTCGGTATGCCGGACTTCAGCGAGCAGGACCTCGACCACTCACACTTCACGCGGGTCAGCCTGCGTCAGGCCCGATTCGAACAGGCCCGGTTGAACGGCGCGACCTTCCATGACGTCGACCTCACCGATGCCAGGTTCCGCGCCGCCTACCTCGACCGGGTCCGGATGACAGGGGTCGAGGTGCCGGACCTGGAGATCTACGGCGAGCTCGGCCGCGTCGTCGTGAACGGTGTCGACGTCGTGCCCCTCGTCGAGGCCGAGCTGGACCGGCGGATGCCGGAGCGTGCGCTGATGAGACCCGTTGACCCACAAGGCTTCTCACTGGCCTGGGACACGGTCGAGCGGCTCTGGGCGGACACCGTGGAGCGCGCCCGGTCATTTCCGGAACCCGACCTGCAGCGAAGCGTCGACGGCGAGTGGTCGTTCGTCCAGACGCTGCGCCACCTCGGCTTCGCGACCGCCTGCTGGGTCGGCGGGATGGCCCTGCAGGACCCGGACCCGTGGCATCCGCTCGACCTGCCCTGGGACGAGGCCCCCGGATGGGACGGAGTCCCGTGGGACCGGGAGGCCCGGCCCTCTCTCGAGGAGGTGCTGGCCGTGCGACGGGATCGCCAGGCCCTGGTCCGCCGGGTGGTCGACGGGCTCACCCCGGCCCGCCTTGCGGAGACCCTCACCTCGTCCACGCCGGTCGACCCAGGCGGCGGGTCGGGTGTCACCGTGGCCCAGTGCCTCCGGGTGGTGCTCAACGAGGAGTGGGAGCACCGCCTGTATGCCGAGCGCGACCTCGCGGCCCTGACCTCCACGACCTCGGCAACCTCCGCACCCGGCCTGGCCAACCGCACCAAGGAGAAGTGACCCATGGACATCGTGCTCATCGCCGGCCTCTGGCTGGACGCCTCGGTCTGGGAGCAGACCGCCGCCGAGCTGACCCGCCTCGGGCACCGGCCCATCCCGGTTGCCCTGCCCGGTCAGGGTGACGGCAACACGTCAGCAACCCTCGAGGACCAGGTCGCGGCCGTCCTCGCCGCCGTGGACACGGCATACGAGACCGCGGGCGAGAAGCCCCTGGTCGTCGGGCACTCGGCCGCCTGCGCGCTGGCCTGGCTGGCCGCCGACGCCCGACCGGACCGGGTCGCCTCGGTCGCCCTCATCGGCGGCTTCCCCCACGCCGACGGCGAGCCGTACGCACCCTTCTTCGAGACCTTCGACGACGTCATGCCGTTCCCGGGCTGGGGTCCGTTCGAGGGCCCCGACTCCGCCGACCTGGACGAGGACACCCGGCAGCGGATGGCTGCGGCCGCGATCCCGGTGCCGGGGCCGGTCAGCAAGGGCATCGTCCGGCTGACCGACGAGCGGCGGTATGCCGTTCCGGTGGCCCTCATCTGCCCGGAGTTCTCACCGGAGCAGGCCAAGGAGTGGGTCGACACCGGCGAGCTGCCCGAGCTGTCCAGCGCGGAGTACGTGGCCTACGTCGACATCGACTCCGGCCACTGGCCGATGGTCACCCGACCCGAGGAGCTGGCCCGGATCCTCGGCGAGGTCGCCGAGGCCACGCAGTCCGCGGAGGCTCGATGAGGCTCACCTTCCGCGGCGAGATCTGGGAGTGGCGCGGGCCGGCGCCGTACCACTTCGTCACGGTGCCCGACGAGGAGTCCGCCGAGATCGAGGCGGCCGCCCACCTGGTGACCTACGGCTGGGGCATGGTCCCGGTCGCCGTGCGGATCGGGTCCACCGACTTCAAGACCGCGCTGTGGCCCAAGAACGGCGGCTACGTCCTCCCGCTCAAGGACACCGTGCGCCGGGCTGAGCGGATCGCCCTCGGCGACGAGGTCAGCGTGCGCCTCACCCTCGACACCTGAGGACACCTCAGGCCACCTGAGGGCACCTGAGCCGAGACGACCGATCACGACACTCGGGGTTCGTTCGGTCGATCACCGCGGGTCGTGATCGCTCGACTCGGCGTCAGGACCCGATGGGGTCCACTGCGGTGCCGACCGCCGTACCCAGGACGATCACAGCGTCCGTCGACGGGTCGTCGAGGCGGGCACCGAGCAGGGCGGACTCCCCGTCGTGCCGGACCCTGACGGTGACCGGCCGGCAGAGTCGCTCGGAGAGCAGCCGGGCCAGCTCGGGGACGAGGTCGATCTGGCCGAGCGCCGCATACGGACCGAGCTGGTCGGCATACGGCTGCCCCGACTCGTCGACGTACGTGGCCAGAGCGAAGGCAACCCCCAGCGGCCGATCGCCGGGCGGCGCGATCTCCACAGCGGCACGGACCAGGATCCCGACGAGGTCGTATGCCGCATGCCTTGGTCCCGGGGCTGGGGCGGCCGGCCGGTCCTGGCTGTCGGCCCCAGACACCACGGCCCGCTTGATCGTCGTACCACCGGAGTCGAGAACGAGCCCGACGTCCGCCCCTCCCGGGATACCGCCCGCCCCGGCCCCCCGCAGCACGAGCGAGGCCGGGTCATGGGCGAGCACGACCTCGACCGGCGCCGCGATGTCGGAGAGCCAGGCAGCGGCCGTGGTGACCATACGAACCCCGAGCACTCCGGAGAGGATGCCGCCCCCGACGGTCACCCGCCGCACGCGCGACCACGAGTCCCAGTGCGCGGCCGGCCAGTCCGGTCGGGCCACCCGGGCTCCGACCGGACCGCTCACCAGAGTGGCCACCGTCCCCCCGAGGGCCCGGCCCAGATCGTCCGCCAGCTCGACGGATGCCGAATGGCCTTGTGCCACCAGTGAGTTGAGCAACGCGGGCCATGGCTCAGCCTCAGCGATCGTCGCGGACGTCACCGTCGGCAGACGATCCACGGTCGGCAGCGGCACCAGCGGAGGGCTCGTGCCGGCCAGCTCCTGGGCCGCCGCCACGACCGCAGGGACGGCGGCCATCCGTTGCCCGACCGCCCACGAGGAGAGCCACTGGTCGACCCTGGACCCTGGTGAGCCCCCGGGCAGCCCGGGCAGGTCGGCCAGGACCGTCGGGTTGATGCCCGGGTTGAACGTCTGGCGCACGCTCACGGCATACCGGAGATCAGCACCCGACCAGTCGGGCGGCGAGGTACTCCTCGACCTTGTCCAGGGCCACCCGGTCCTGGGCCATCGTGTCGCGCTCGCGGATCGTCACGGCCTGGTCGTCGAGGGTGTCGAAGTCGACGGTGATGCAGAACGGCGTGCCGATCTCGTCCTGTCGCCGGTAGCGGCGGCCGATGGCGCCGGCGTCGTCGAAGTCGATGTTCCAGCTCCGCCGGAGGGTCGCCGCGAGGTCGCGGGCCTTGGGCGACAGGTCGGCGTTGCGGGAGAGCGGCAGCACGGCGGCCTTGACCGGCGCGAGCCGCTTGTCGAGCTTGAGGACGACCCGCTTGTCGACACCGCCCTTGGTGTTCGGGGCCTCGTCCTCGGCATACGCGTCGACGAGGAAGGTCATGAGCGAGCGCGAGAGGCCGGCGGCCGGCTCGATGACGTAGGGGGTGTACCGCTCACCCGTCGCCTGGTCGAAGTAGACCAGGTCGGTGCCCGAGTGCTCCGAGTGCGTCCTGAGGTCGAAGTCGGTGCGGTTGGCGATGCCCTCGAGCTCGCCCCACTCCGAGCCGGCGAAGTTGAAGCGGTACTCGATGTCGACGGTCCGCTTGGAGTAGTGCGACAGCTTCTCCTGCGCGTGCTCGTAGTGGCGCAGGTTGTCGGGGTTGATGCCCAGGTCGGTGTACCAGCGGGTCCGCTCGTCGATCCAGTACTGGTGCCACTCCTCGTCGGTGCCGGGCTTGACGAAGAACTCCATCTCCATCTGCTCGAACTCGCGGGTGCGGAAGATGAAGTTGCCCGGGGTGATCTCGTTGCGGAAGCTCTTGCCGGTCTGGGCGATGCCGAACGGCGGCTTGAGCCGCGAGGACTGCAGGACGTTGAGGAAGTTGAGGAAGATGCCCTGGGCGGTCTCGGGGCGCAGGTAGTGCAGCCCGGACTCGTCCTCGACGACGCCGAGGTAGGTCTTGAGCAGGCCGGAGAACTGGCGCGGCTCGGTCCACTGGCCGCGGGTGCCGCAGTTCGGGCAGGCGATGTCGGACATCGGGATACTGTCCGGGTCGACCGCCTCGCCGGACTTCTTGGCCAGCTTCTCGGCGACGGCCTCCTGGAGGTGGTCGGCGCGGAACCGCTTGTGGCAGCTCTGGCACTCGGTCAGCGGGTCGCTGAAGGTCGCGACATGGCCGCTGGCCTCCCACGTCTGGCGCGGCAGGATGACCGAGGAGTCCAGGCCGACCACGTCGTCACGGCTGGTGACCATGAACCGCCACCACTGCCGCTTGATGTTCTCCTTCAGCTCCACACCGAGCGGGCCGTAGTCCCACGCCGAGCGGGTACCCCCGTAGATCTCACCGCACGGGAAGACGAAGCCCCGGCGCTTGGCCAGGGACACGACGGTATCGACGGTGTTGTGGGGGGAAGCCATGCGCGCAAGGCTATCCAAGCGCGCGTATGCCGGTCACACAGGTTATGCGGGCTCCTCCCGCTCGGCCGTGCTCCGCTCCACACAGAACTCGTTGCCCTCGGGGTCGAGCATCGTCACCCAGCCCGAGCCGTCGTCCTTCACATGCCGCTCGTAGACGGTGCCCCCGAGCCCGACGATGCGCTCGACCTCCTCGTCGCGGGTCCGGTCCTGCGGGCGCAGGTCCAGGTGGAGCCGGTTCTTGACGGTCTTAGCCTCGGGCACCGGCATGAAGAGCAACCGGGGAGAGCCGGTGGGGCCGACGAGCGCCGACGCCGGGTCGCCGGGGTTGTTCGGGTCGTCGGGGTCGTCGTCGTAGCCGTCGAGGACCTGCTTCCACCACTGCATGAGGGCGTAGTGGTCGTCGCAGTCGATGGTCAGGTTGTCGAAGTGGGAACCCATGGACCCGACCGTATGCCGTGTGGTCTCGGTCGTCCCCCGAGTTTCCGTACCCTTGTCCCTCGTGTCATCCCTTCGCCACACCATCGAGCAGGCCAGCGTGCCCGTCCTCACCCGGCTGTCCCGGCTCCCCAAGGCCGTGCCGTTCCTCCTCATGCTCGGCCTGCTCGTCGCCGGAATCCTCGTCCCGGGCTGGGGGTGGGTGCTCATGGCGGTCGGGGCGTTCGTCCTGGCCTGGATCCTGTTCCTCACCTGGCCGGTCCTGTCGAGCAGCGAACGCCTGATGCGGCTGGCCGTGCTGGCCCTCTGGGTCGGCATCACGCTGACCCAGGCCATCCCCCGCTGACGGAGCGTGAGATTGACAATCGTTCTCAGTTGACCTGAGAATGATGCTCATGTTCGCCCACCGCTCCCGCGTCCCCCCACGCAGCGCTGGTCGCTCACGCGGCGCCGGTCCTGCCGCCGTCGCCCTCACCGCCGTCGCCCTCACCGCCGTCGCCCTGACCGCCGCGTGCACGACCGCGGCGTCCAACGGCGCTTCGAGACCGGGAGGCCAGATCAGCGTCGGGGCGGCGTTCTACCCGTTGGAGTACGCGGTCGAGCAGATCGGCGGCGACCACGTCCACGTCCTGCCCCTCACCAAGCCCGGCGCCGAGCCGCACGACCTCGAGCTCACCCCACAGCAGGTCGTCGGCCTGCACCAGGCCACCGTCGTCGTCTACGAGAGGGGCTTCCAGCCCGCCGTCGACAGCGCGGTCGACCAGCTCGACAAGGGCGTCGGCTTCGACGTCTCCGGCCCGGCCGACCTCACCCTGACCGCCGCCGACGAGGAGACCTCGAGCGCGACGAACGGTGCCCCCGGGTCCAAGGACCCGCACTTCTGGCTCGACCCCAAGCGGTATGCCGCCGTCGTCACCGCGATCGGCGCCGAGCTGGCCGCCAAGGACCCCGCCAACGCCTCGACCTACGCGGCCAACACCACGGCCCTCGTCGGCAAGCTGACCGCCCTGGACACCGACTTCGCTGCCGGGCTCAAGGGCTGCAGGCTCAAGGACATCGTCACCGGGCACGCCGCCTTCGGCTACCTGTCACAGCGGTACGGCCTCACCCAGGTCTCGGTGAGCGGCATCTCCCCCGACGCCGAGCCCACCGCCTCCGCCATGGCCCGTATCGTCACGACGATCAAGGACCACCACGTCACGACGGTCTATGCCGAGACCCTCGTCTCCCCCGCCCTGGTCGACACGATCGCCCACGAGACGGGGGCTCAGGTCAAGGTTCTGGACCCGATCGAGGGGATCACCTCGGCCAGCGCCGGCACCGACTACCTCCAGGTCATGCAGGCCAACCTCGCGACGCTGCGAGCGGGGCAGCAGTGTCCGTGACCGAGCCCGTCCCCACCCCGGTGCTGCGACTCGCGGCGGCCTCCTTCGGGTACTCCGACCGGGTCGTGGTGTCGCACGTCGACCTCACCATCGAACCCGGTGACGTCATCGCCCTCCTGGGGCCCAACGGGTCGGGCAAGTCGACCCTGGTCCGCGGGATCCTCGGTCTGGCCGAGCACCTCGGCGGTGAGGTCGAGTTCTTCGGCGTCCCCCGTGACCGGTTCACCGACCACACCCGGATCGGCTATGTGCCGCAACGACATTCGCTCTCCGCCTCGGTCCGCGCGACAGCCGAGGAAGTCGTCGCCGTCGGCCGCCTCTCCCATCGACCGTGGTGGAAGCCGGCAGGAACGGCCGACGCGGCGATCGTCCGCAAGGCCCTCGCGACCGTCGGACTCGGCGACCGGATGAAGACCGACGTGTCGACCCTCTCCGGCGGCCAGCAGCGAAGGGTGCTCATCGCCCGCGCTCTCGCGTCCCAGCCCGACATCCTCGTGATGGACGAGCCCACCGCGGGTGTCGACGTCGCCAGCCAGCACGTCCTCGCCGACGTCCTCCATCACCTCGCCGAGCAGGGCACGACCATGCTCATCGTCACCCACGAGCTCGAGGCGCTCGAGCTCATCGTCAACCGGATCGTCTGCCTCCGGGACGGGGTCATCGACTTCGACGGCTCCCCCACGGCATACGCCGCGCACGAGCTGGCCCACGAGCCCGGTCACCACCACCACCTCCACGTGACGGCACCGGACCACCACGACACCGGACCGCTCCGCTCGCCCCAGGTCGTCCCCAAGCCCAAGGGAGGCGAGCATGCCTGACTTCCTCGGCTACAGCTTCATGCAGCAGGCGCTCGTCGCCGCGCTCCTCGTCGGCATCGCCGCCCCGCTCGTCGGGGTCTTCCTCGTCCAGCGACGCATGTCGCTCATCGGCGACGGGATGGGCCACGTCGCCCTCGCCGGCGTGGCCATCGGCCTGCTCACCAACACCCAGCCGGTGCTCACCGCCCTCGCGGCCGCCGTCGTGGCCGCCGTCGCCATCGAGCTGATCCGGCTGCGCGGCCGGACCTCCGGCGACATCGCCCTGGCCGTCATGTTCTACGGCGGCATCGCCCTCGGTGTCGTCCTCATCTCCCAGTCCAGCGCGTCCAGCCCGGCCAACCTCACGGCATACCTCTTCGGCGCGATCCTCACCACGAGCAGCTCGGACCTGGTGATCTTCGCAGGCCTCGCAGTCGTCGTCCTGGCCGTGACGCTGACCCTGCGCACCCGCCTCTTCGCCGTCGCCAACGACGAGGAGTACGCACGGGCCACCGGGATGCCGGTCACCGCCCTCAACCTGACCCTGGCCATCCTCACCGCCGTCACGGTCGTCGTGTCGATGCGCGTCGTCGGCCTCCTGCTCATCAGTGCACTCATGATCCTGCCCAACGCGACGGCCCAGATCCTCGGCCGCAGCTTCCGCACCGCCCTGGCCTGGGCCGTCGTCGTCGGCGTGCTGTCCAGCGTGCTCGGCGTCATCGGCTCCTACTACGCCGGCACCCCCTCCGGTGGGTCGATCGTCCTGCTCGCCATCGCGGCATACCTCGTCGTCGCCGTCCTCGCCGCGGTCCGCGACCGGCTCGCCGCCGCCCGACACCGACGGGCCGAACGCCACGACCACGAGCACGGGCCTGAGTGCGGCCACGAGGCGATTCCGCACGACGACCACGTCGACTACCTCCACGACGGCCACCGGCACGCCCCGCACGAGGGGCACTACGACGAGCACGCGACCTCGGCAGGAGGCCCCTCATGACGACCGACCCCGCTACCCGCCGTCCGACCCGGCAGCGCGCCGCGATCGCCGAGCTCCTCGCGGCGAGCTCCGGCTTCCAGTCCGCGCAGGAGCTGCACGCCCGGCTCCAGGCGCGCGGGACCCGGGTCGGCCTGGCCACGGTCTACCGCGCGCTCCAGTCGATGGCGACCGACGGCGAGGCCGACGTCCGCCGCACCGACGACGGCGAGGCCGTCTACCGCGCCTGCAGCGAGGGGCACCACCACCATCTCGTATGCCGCGTCTGCGGCCGGACCGTGGAGATCGACGGGCCGGCCGTGGAGCGCTGGACCGCACAGGTGAGCGCCGAGCACGGCTTCACCGACGTCGACCACACCCTGGAGCTGGTCGGGACGTGCGCCGACTGCTCGCCGGCCCACCTCTGATCGGTGCGGCACGGCGTCGGGCGTCGGTCACCCGGTGCAGGATGGGAGGGTGAGCGAGCAGGCACCACCGACGACCCCGGCACCGGTGCCGGAGGAGTCCGGGGCGCCCCGCTCGGCTCGGGCTGCGCGCGGCATACGGGCCGTCGGCCGGGGCGTCTCGACCTCGGCAAAGGTGACCGGCCGGGGTGCCGCTGCGACGGCCCGACTGCTCGGGCGCGGCACACGAGGCGGCACGAACAGGTTCCGGACCTTCGCGGCCTCCGGCGGCGCCGATGAGTCCGGGCTGGCCCGCCTCACCGAGATGCACGTCGTCCAGGTGGCCGGCGACGCGGCCCTCACGGTCGCGCTGGCGGGCACGGTGTTCGCGATGCCGACCGGGCAGGCCCGCGGGCAGGTGGCCCTCTTCCTGCTCACGACGATGGCCCCGTTCGCCCTGCTCGCACCCCTGATCGGACCGGTCCTCGACCGCTTCCGGCACGGCCGGCGCTGGGCCATCGGCACGACCCTGGCCCTGCGCGCCTTCCTCGCGTGGGTGCTGGCCGGGCTCGTGGCGGGCCACTCGGAGTGGCTGTTCCCCACGGCCCTGGGCAGCCTGATGGCGTCCAAGGCGTATGCCGTGGCGCGGGCTGCCGCCGTACCCCGCCTGATGCCGGCCGGGTTCTCCCTCGTCAGTGCCAACTCGAGGCTGTCGATCGCCGGCCTCGTGGGCATGGCACTGGGTGGCGCCGTCGCGGGTCCGCTCGCCCGGATCGGTCCGCAGTGGTCGCTTCGGGCGGCGTTCGTCATCTACGTCGCCGCGACCGTACTCGCCATCCGGCTCCCGGCCCGAGTCGACTCCGAGCCCCTCGACGCACCATCTGCCCCGCCAGGTGTCTCACCCAGCGCAGACGTGACCCAGCCGATCTCGTCTCCCGGCTCGGACACCGGCTCAGCCATCGGCTCGGCCACCGGTCCCGTCACCGGCAGGCGACTGCGCTCCCTGGCTGCCGTCCTCCCGACATCGGTCCGGTTCGCGCTCTCCGCCTGCACCGGCGCGCGCGTCCTGTCCGGCTTCCTCACCCTCTTCCTCGCATTCCTCATGCGGGTGCATCCGCTCCCTGGCTGGCGGGGCCCGGTCGTCCTCGGCATCGCCGTCGCCTCGGCCGGGCTGGGCAACGCGGCCGGCAGCCTCGTCGGCAACCGGCTGCGCGGCCCCCGCCCCGAACGGGTCGCCGCCGTGCTGCCGCTCCTGGCCATCGCGAGCACCGTTGCGGCAGCGATGTTCTGGTCGATCTGGACGGTCATTCTCGTGGGTGTCGTCACCGGCCTGTTCGGTCAGCTCGGCAAGCTCTGCCTCGACGCCCTCATCCAGCGCGACGTGCCCGAGCGGGTGCGCGCACGGGTCTTCTCGGTCACCGAGACCGTGCTCCAGCTGGCCTGGGTGATCGGTGGTGGAGTCGGCATCGCCGTCCCGATGCGCGCCGACGTAGGGTTTGGCCTCGTGGCTGCCCTGCTCACCATCACCCTCGCGGTGGCGCTGCGCCTGCGCTGGACGGGTCGGTCCCGCCCGACCCGCGAGCCTCGCCCGGCGACCTCGTGACCGGCACCCGCCTCACGGGTCGGCACGTCGACGACGGCCGTGTCCTCCCGGAGGCCAGCGTGGTCGTGGTCGGCGACACCGTCGCGTATGCCGGACCGTCCCGCGACCTGCCGGCCCACCTGGCCACGGCACCGGTCCCCGACTACTGGCGCGACGGTCTGACCCTCCTGCCCGGCCTCGTCGACATCCACTGTCACGGGGCCGCAGGCGGCGAGTTCGGCGAGTCCGCCGACGAGGGGGCGCGCGCGGCGGCCCACCACCAGGCGGCGGGAACGACGACCGTCGTCGCCAGCATTGCCTCCCGCGTCCCCGACCGGCTCGTGCGAGCGGTCCAGGCGTGCTCCACGCTCGTCGCGGACGGAGTCGTCGGCGGGATCCACCTGGAGGGGCCGTTCCTCTCCACGGTCCGCCGAGGCGCCCAGAACCCCGCAGCCCTGCGCGACGTCGACCCCGACCTCGTCGCCGCGCTCGTCGCCGCGGCCGGCCCGGGTGCCCTCGTCCAGATGACCCACGCACCCGAGCGCGACCCACGCAGGCTGCTCCCGGCACTGCTCGCTGACGCAGAGGTCGTCACCGCTATCGGGCACACCGACGCCGACGCAGCGCTCACCGCCCGCACCCTCGCCGCCGCCGCGGAGGTCGCGCCGCGGGGGCTGCGCCCTCTCGTCACCCACCTGTTCAACGGCATGCCGCCGCTCCACCACCGCTCCCCCGGTCCGGTGGCCGCCGCGCTCACCGCGGCGGCCCGCGGTGACGCGGTGCTCGAGCTCATCGGCGACGGCGTCCACCTCGCCCCGGAGACGGTCCGGATGGTCTTCGAGACCGTCGGGCCGGACAACATCGCCCTGGTCTCCGACGCGATGGGTGCCTGCGGCATGTCCGACGGCGACTATCGCCTCGGTGATCTCGAGGTCCGGGTCGTGAGCGGGGTGGCCCGGCTCACCGACGGTGACTCGATAGCCGGCGGCACGGCGAGCCTGCTCGACGTCGTCCGCTGGTGCGTGACCGTCGCGGGCGTACCCCTCGCCGATGCCGTGACCGCTGCCACCGCCGCTCCGGCCGCGGCCCTCTCCCTCCCGGCCGGCTCGCTGCGAGTCGGCGACCGGGCCGACCTCGTCGTCGTCGGCGACGACCTGGCGCGGGTCGCCGTGCTACGCGCCGGAGCCCGGCTCAGCTGACCGCTCCGCCACGGCCGACTGGTCGACCGCTCCGCCGTACCGGCGGTCCCGGGCGACATACGTCTCGATCGCGGCCCACAGGTCGCGCCGGTCGTAGTCGGGCCACAACCGGTCCTGGAACACCATCTCGGCGTACGCGCTCTGCCACAGCAGGAAGTTGCTCGTCCGCTGTTCCCCCGAGGACCGGACGAACAGGTCGACGTCGGGCATGTCCGGCTCGTTGAGGTACCGGGTGATCGTGTGCTCGTCGACCCCGCTCGGCTTGAGCCGGCCGCGCTTGACGTCCTCGGCGATCGCCCGGACGGCATCGGCGATCTCGGCCCGCCCGCCGTAGTTGACGCAGAAGTACAGTGTGAGCCCGGTGTTGTGCCTCGTCATCTCCTGGGCGATCTCGAGCTCCTTGATGACCGACGACCACAGGCGAGGCCGCCGACCGACCCACCGCATCCGCACGCCCCAGGCGTTGAGCTGGTCGCGCCGGCGGCGGATGACGTCGCGGTTGAACCCCATGAGGAAGCGGACCTCGTCCGGCGACCGGCGCCAGTTCTCGGTCGAGAACGCATAGGCCGACAGGTGCGTGACGCCCACCTCGATCGCGCCGGCGACGACGTCGAGCAGCGAGGCCTCCCCGGCCTCATGGCCGACGGTCCGCGGCAGGCCCCGCGCGTTGGCCCACCGTCCGTTGCCGTCCATGACGACCGCGACATGGCGCGGTAGCGCGGCCCGCGGGATGACGGGCGCCGTTGCACCAGAAGGGTGCCCGAACGGTCTCTCGTATGCCGGGTGCCCTGTGCTCATACGCGTTCGACCATCCGCAGCGACCGGACCTGCTTCTCCAGGTGCCACTGGAGGAAGGCGCTGACCAGGCCGTTGCCCTCGCGCCGGTGGCGGTCGGCCGAGGCGTCGGCGATCACCCAGTCACCGGTCAGGAGTGCGGCGAGGAGGACGAGCGTCTCCGGCGCCGGTGCAGCCGAGCCGGGCGGCCGGCATACCGAGCAGACCGCCCCACCGGCCTGGATGTTGAACCCGCGGTGCGGCCCCGGGTCGCCGCACCTGGCGCAGTCGTGGAAGCTCGGCGCCCAGCCGGCGACCGCGAGCGCCCGCAGGAGGTAGGCGTCCAGGACCAGACCCGGGTCGTGCTCGGCACCCGCGAGGGACCGGAGCGCGCCCCCGAGGAGGAGGTACTGCTGGATCGCGGGTGCGTGCTCCTCGGTGAGCCGGTCGCACGTCTCGACGATCGCGCCTTGTGCCGTGTAGGCCGGGTAGTCGCGGGAGATGGTGTCGCCCCAGGCGTCGAGGGTCTCGACCTGGGTCACCGTATCCAGGTTGCGGCCCTCGTAGCACTGGAGGTCGATGTGCATGCCCGGCTCGAGCCGCGACCCGAACCGGCTCTTGGTCCGCCGCACGCCCTTGCCGACCACCCGCACCTTGCCGCGGGTGCGAGTGAGGAGGGTGACGATCCGGTCGGCTTCGCCCAGCTTCTGGGTGCGCAGCACGATGGCTTCGTCGCGGTAGAGGGGCACCGGTCCATTCTCCTATGCGGCCGCCCCGCCGCCGCGCAGGTCGGGCGCCGTGTTCCTCGCACATCTGTCCACTCGGTGCTATCGTCGAACACATGTCCGCAGCGGTGGATCTCGACCTGGCCCTCCAGGGCTCGCTCTTCGACGTGGCCGACGACGGCCCGGTCCGCACGTCCGCCCCGGTGCGCCGCGACCACCTCGACCGGGGCGCGTGGGTCGATGTGTGCCCGGGCTGGCTGGGAGCCGCCGATGCGGCATACCGCGGACTCTTGACCGACGTGCCGTGGCAGGCCGAGCGTCGGCAGATGTGGGACAACGTCGTCGATGTCCCCCGGCTGCTCGCGTTCTACGGCGAGGGCGACCCACTCCCCCACCCCGCCCTCGACGACGCGCTGGCCGCTCTCAACCGGCGGTATGCCGGGGGGCTGGGTGAGCCGTTCGTGACGGCCGGGCTGTGCCTCTACCGTGACGGCCGCGACTCGGTGGCCTGGCACGGTGACCGGATCGGGCGTGGCCGTGACGCCGACACCATGGTCGCGATCATCTCCCTCGGCTCACGGCGCAACCTCATGCTCCGTCCGCGGGGCGGCGGGACGGCCCGGCGCTACCCGCTGGGTCACGGCGACCTCGTCGTCATGGGCGGGTCCTGCCAGCGGACCTGGGACCACTGCATCCCCAAGACGGCTCAGCCCGTCGGCCCGCGCATCTCGGTCCAGTTCCGGCCGCGCGGCGTCCGCTGATCCCCGGCCGCACCACCCTGCCCGCCTCCCAGCCTGCCTGTCCGCCTCCCGGCCTGCCCAGGCGCCTGCCCGGGCCCCGCCTATCCACGCACGTGCGGGGTTGTTCAGCTCCCAAACGCCATCGGACGTGAACAACCCCGCACGTGCGGGGAGGTGAGGTGGCGCATCGGCCAGCGTCGGCGGGCCGTCCACGCAGTCGAGAGGGTCACCGACGGCAGCCGGGTCACCCGGCGACGGCGCGGGCGGCCTTGAGCAGGTCGTCGAGCTCGAGGCGCAGCGACTTGGCGACGTCGTCGATGTCGGGCATGACCTCGCGGGCGGCGACGAGGCCGAAGTGGAGCTGGCCGAGGTAGCCGATGAGGGTGAAGTTCATGCCCTGCCCGTCGAGTACGACCGACAGCGGATAGTGCGCGAGGAGCTTGGCACCGCCCATGTAGACCGGCACGTTGGGGCCCGGCACGTTGGAGACGACGACGTTGAACGGGGGCAGCCGCGACAGGATCGAGCTGCTCAGGACGACCCGGGCAGCGCGGGCGGTCAGGGCCGGTGGCGCGAAGTCGGAGATGTCGTCGACGAGCCCTTGCGGGATGACGGCCTGCTGGGCCTTGGCGACCTTGGTCGCCTGGCTGGCCACGATCAGCCGCTCGGCGGGGTCCTCGATGTGGGTCGGCAGGACGGCCAGCATCGCCGAGACCTTGTTGCCCATGGCACCCTTGCCGCTCTCGTCCCGGATGCTCACCGGGACCATCGCCACCAGAGGCCCGGCCGGAAGGGCGTTGCGCGCGATCAGCCAGCGACGCAGCGCCCCGGCGCACATGGCCATGACGACGTCGTTGACCGACACCCCGAAGGCGTTCTTGACCGTCTTGACCTCATCGAGGGGAAGGCTGATGAACGCGAACTTGCGGTGGGCCGTGATTTGGGTGTTGAGCGGCGTCGTCGGCGCGATCAAGGGTCCGCTCTTGATCACCTCGCCGTCGGCGCTGCTTCCCCGACCGACGAGGCCGCTCACGACCGGAAGGAGGGCCGGCGCGAGTGCGGGCAGGGCGCGCAGGGCATCGGTTGCCAGCTTGGTCGCCTGCACGGGGCGGAGCGCCAGTCGCGCCACCGCCTGGATCCCGAGGCCGAGCCGGCTCGGCGCGGCCGATGGACGGAACGGCTCGAACGGCTGCACCGGTCGACCCTCCGGCGACAGGTCCATGAGCACGGTCATCAGCTCGGCACCCGAGACGCCGTCGATGGCCGCGTGGTGGACCTTGGTGTAGATCGCCACCCGCTTCTTGGCGAGCCCGGTGATCAGGTAGCTCTCCCAGAGCGGGCGGGTCCGGTCGAGCGGCCGCGCGTGCAGCCGAGCCACCTGCTCGGCCAGCTGGGCATCCGACCCGGGGCGCGGCAGCGCGAGCTCCCGGACGTGGTACTCGATGTCGAAGTTCTCGTCGTCGACCCAGTACGGCTGGTCCAGGCCGAGCGGCACGTGGTGCAGGCGTCGGCGCATGACCGGCACGAGGGGCAGCCGCTCGGCAATCACCTCGGTGAGCCGGGCCAGGTCGAGCGGCTCGGGCGCGGTGGACGGGTCGAGGATGGACAGACCGGCGACGTGTCCGGTCGAGCGTGGGGTCTCCAGAGCGAGGAAGGCGGAGTCGAGCCCGGTCAGCCGTTGCATGATCGCAACCTAGTCCCCCGACGGCCCGGACAGGTCGCCGTAGAAGGGACGAAGCAGGCGCGGCGGCGCGAACGGGGCCCAGTCCGCCACCGGACGGGCCAGCCGGTCGGCGACCACCCACAGGGTCGCCGGGTCGTAGCCGAACCCGAGGTGGCTGCACCGGACCTCGACGTTCTGGTGGGTCGGCTCCACATCGCCGAGACAGGCCCGCCAAGCCACGATCCCATCGAACCGGGAGTAGACCGACGTCGTCGGCACCGGCACCGGATCGGTCCAGTGCGAGGGGGTCGGGAACCGGGTCGGCCGGGCATGCAGCGCCATCAGCCGGTCGAACGTCGCGTCGGCATGGGTTCGGTGCCCATGGGCCACCCCGAACGGCGACCCCAGGGTGATGACCTGTCGGACGTATGCCGTGTGCTCCATGGCGAGGTACCGGGCATAGATCCCGCCCAGGCTCCACCCGATGACCGACACCGGCCCGCCGGTGCGCTCCGCGAGGTCCCGCAGGCCACCCGGCATACCGTCGAGGATCGCCTCGGTCGGGCCGAGGTTGCGACCGAGGCGCCAGCCACGGACGTAGTAGCCCCGGCCGCGGAGGAACGACCGCAACGGCCGGGTGCTCGCGTCGGAGGCGAGCAGGCCGGGCAGAACCAGCACGCCGTGGCCGTCGCCGGGTGGCGCCGAGCGCAGCCACGGGGTGGCGACCGGCAGGATGGCCCGGTCGATGACGCCGCGGAGCGGCTCGGTGAGGTACAGCGCGGCAGACGGACGCACCCCGAGGGCCCGAAGGCTCTCCGGCTCCGTTGCCGGCCCGCTGTCCATCCGCCGAGAGTGACAGGACATGCTCGCCGGAGCAAGCACCGCCACTCGGTGTGTTACCGCTCGGAAACCTGGGTGGCCCGTCGAGCCACGGCAGCGAGGACATCGCGTCGGATGAGCCCGCTCCAGGGACGGATGAGTGCCCAGTAGGGCACGAAGCGGCGCCATGCCGCCCGGTCGGTCGCCTCGCACAGTGTGACGGTCCGCAGGACCGACCCCGCCTCGCCGTCCGGCTCGATCGTGAACTCCATGCCGTACTTCAGCCAGCCCGGTTCGTCGAAGACGCGCAGCGCGTCGAGTGACTCCGGGACGGGCCCGATGTCCGGACGCGGTTGCCAGGGCTTGGCGATGCGCCCCGCGGTGATCCACGCGGGACGTGACTCGTCGAGCACCACGACAGGGCTGGGCTGGTCCAGGAGACGCTGGTCGCCGGTCGCGGTGCGTCCCCCAGCCCGGAGCCAGCTGAGCGGCTTGGTCACCGTGAGGTCGCGGACCCGGAGGTCGTGCAGGGCATCCCAGACGGCGTCCCGGCTCGCCGGGATGCGTCGCGCGTGGCGTTCGCCGAACTGGGCGCCGGGCAGAGCTTGGGCCAACGGGGAGGTCTGAGCTTGGACGCTGTTCATTTAGAACCTCGCTTCTAGTTGGGACGTTCTAAAGGTATGCCTATGCTCCAACCATGGCAAGGCCGCAGAAGTTCACGACCGACCAGATCCTCGACGCCGCGCTCACCGCCGTGCAGCAGCACGGTCCCGCGGCCACCATGGCCGACGTGGCTCGCGCAGTGGGCGCACCCATGGGCTCGATGTACTACCGGTTTCCGTCCAGGGAGCACCTGTTCATCGCCCTGTGGCTACGCTCGATCCGTCATTTCCACGCGGGCCTGCTCGAGGCCCTGACCATCGAGGATCCGCGGACCGCGCTGGTGGCCGCGGCACGTCACATCCCACGCTTCTGCCGGGCCCACCCCGACGTCGCGCTCGCGTTGACGCTCTACCGTCAGACCCGCCTGGTCCAGTCCGCTCCGGCCGAGCTGGTGGAGGAGGTCCGGACGATCAACGAGCCCGTTCTGGAGGCGATGGCACGTGCCTGCACACGCCGCTTCGGGCGAGCCACTCCCAAGCGGCTCGACCTCGTCCGCACCGCGTGCCAGGCGTCACCGTACGGCCTGGTGCGACCCTACGTCGGGGGTCCCGTACCGCTCTGGCTGGACGCGGTCGTCACCGTCTCCACCGAGGCGATCCTCGCCCTCGGCGATCCCGGGGCCTGACCCCGAGACGTCAGGCCGGCGTGCGCTCGGCCCGGTTGACCGCCGAGAGGATCGCGGTCAGCGAGGCCCGGACGATCGAGGAGTGCATGCCGACGCCCCAGAGGATCCGGTCGCCGACACCGCACTCGACGTATGCCGCGGCGCGCGCGTCGCCACCGGAGGACAGCGCGTGCTCGGAGTAGTCGAGCACCCGCACGTCGACACCGACCCGGGACAGGGCGTCGATGAAGGCCGCGATCGGTCCGTTCCCCCAGCCGTCGACCGAGACCTCCTTGCCGTGGTCGAGCATGACGGCAGTGATGTGGTCGCGCCCGTCGCCCTCGCTGAGGAGCGTGTGCGAGACCGGCGTGAACCGACCCCAGTCGTTGCGCTTGCCCTGCTTGGCGGGGAGGTACTCGTCCTTGAACATCGCCCACAGCTCCTTGGCCGTGACCTCGCCGCCCACCGTGTCGGTGCGCCGCTGGACGACCTGGCTGAACTCGACCTGGAGCCGGCGGGGCAGGTCCAGGCCGTGCTCGGACTTGAGCAGGTAGGCCGAGCCGCCCTTGCCGGACTGGGAGTTGACCCGGACGACGGCCTCGTAGGTGCGCCCGATGTCGTGCGGGTCGATGGGCAGGTACGGGACGCCCCAGTCCAGGTCGTCGATCGTCGACCCGGCCGCGGCGGCCCGGCGGTCCATGTCCTCCAGCCCCTTCTTGATGGCGTCCTGGTGGGAGCCGGAGAAGGCTGTGTAGACGAGGTCGCCACCCCAGGGGTGCCGCTCGTGGACGGGCAGCTGGTTGCAGTACTCCACCGTCCGGCGGATCCCGGCCATGTCGGAGAAGTCGATCTGCGGGTCGATGCCCTGCGAGAACAGGTTCATCCCCAAGGTCACCAGGCAGACGTTGCCGGTCCGCTCCCCGTTGCCGAAGAGGCAGCCCTCGATCCGGTCGGCGCCGGCGAGGTAGCCCAGCTCCGCAGCCGCCACACCCTCGCCGCGGTCGTTGTGCGGGTGCAGCGACAGGACGACCGACTCACGCCGCTCGATGTTGCGCGACATCCACTCGATCGAGTCGGCGTAGACGTTCGGGGTGGCCATCTCCACCGTGGCGGGCAGGTTGATGATCATCTTGTGGTCCGGCGTCGGGTCGATGACGTCGATGACCTCGTTGCAGACCCGCGCGGCGAACTCCAGCTCGGTCCCGGTGTAGGACTCCGGCGAGTACTCGTAGTAGACGTCGGTGTCGGGAACCGTCTCCTCGAGCTTCTTGGCCAGGCGCGCGCCCTGCAGGGCGATGTCGACGATCCCGTCCTCGTTCATCCCGAAGACGACCCGGCGCTGGAGCACCGACGTCGAGTTGTAGAAGTGGACGATCGCCGTCTTGGCCCCACGGATCGCGTCGTAGGTCCGCTCGATGAGGTGGTCACGGCACTGGGTCAGCACCTGGATCGTGACGTCGTCTGGGATGTGCCCGCCCTCGATGAGCTGCCGGACGAAGTCGAAGTCGGTCTGGCTGGCGCTCGGGAAGCCGACCTCGATCTCCTTGTAGCCCATCGAGACGAGGAGCTTGAACATCCGCATCTTGCGCTCGGCGTCCATCGGGTCGATGAGGGCCTGGTTGCCGTCGCGCAGGTCGACCGCGCACCAGCGCGGGGCCTTGGTCATCACCTGGTCGGGCCAGGTCCGGTCCGGGAGCGACACCTTGATCTGGTCCTGGAACGGCACGTACTTGCCGACCGGCATACGACTGGGCTGCTGGGGATGGAACATCTGGTCTTCTCGCCTCTACTCGTTCGGGTCTTCGCCTGCTCGGTGTCGGCCGGACACAGCGAACTCCGCGACGAGGGGCGGCCGATTCTGTCAGGCCCCGCCGCGGCAACGAAGGAGGAGGCGTGAGTGACTCACGGAGCCACCGTATGCCGCGCGCCTCCACCGCGTCCACCAGCCGACTCGCTTCGCCCACCATCCGGACACCCCACGCGCGCGCCGGTTGACCGGCATACTCGCTGGTCATGAAGGTCATCCTCTTCGGCGGTTCCGGAATGGTCGGGCAGGGCGTGCTCCGCGAGTGCCTGGCCGACGACCGGGTGACCCAGGTCGTGTCCGTCGGCCGGCGGGCCCTGCGGGTCAGCCACCCCAAGCTCTGCGAGGTCCTGCGCCAGGATCTGGCCGACCTGTCCCCGGTCGAGGCCGATCTGGCGGGTGCCGACGGCGTCTTCTACTGCCTGGGCGTCTCGTCGGTGGGCCTGAAGGAGGACGCGTACCGCCGGGTGACGGTCGACCTCACCCAGGAGGCGGTGCGCGCCGTGCGGGCGGCGAGCGGAGACGAGGTGCGCTTCCTCTACGTATCGGGCGGCGGAACCGACTCCACCGAGCAGGGCCGCGTCATGTGGGCCCGGGTCAAGGGAGAGGCCGAGAACCTGGTCCTCGCAGCCTTCCCCCGCGCCGTCATGTTCCGGCCCGGCTTCATCCAGCCGCGCGACGGGATCCGGTCCAAGACCGCCTGGTATGCCGCGGTGTACGCCGTCACCGGCGTCCTCACCCCGGTCCTGCGCCTGGTTGCGCCGGGCACCGTCAACGACACCCGCGAGATCGGCCGGGCCATGCTCAACGTGGCCGCCGGCACGGTCTCGCTCCAGGTCGAGGGCAAGCGGATCCTCGACCCGCGCGACATCGCCCTGGCCGCCGAAGGCCCAGAGGCACCCTGAGGGGCTCCTGGGGAGGCCTGTGGAGAGGGTCGTGCCAGGTCGGTTTCTGCGCCATGGCGCTCACGCCGACCGCCGGCGCACCCATTTCTGCGCCGGCGGTCGGGCGTTGCGCCGGGGCGCAGAAACGCCTTGCGCCAGCACAACCGGAGGCGGGGCGACCGGGGGCGCGGGACAACCGGGGGCGTGGCGACCGGGGGCGCCGGACAGCCGGGCGCAGGACAGGCGGGGGCGGGGGCGACCGGGCTCAGCGGCGGGCGAGGAGGGCCTCGGCCACCTGGACCGCGTTGAGTGCAGCGCCCTTGCGCAGGTTGTCGCCGACGGCAAAGAGGACCAGCCCCTTGCCCTCGGGTGCGGCCTGGTCGGCGCGGACCCGCCCGACGAAGACCTCGTCGCGACCGGTGGCCTCGAGCGGGTTGGGGACGTCGGAGACGACGACCCCGGGCGCGTTCTTGAGCAGGTCGAGGGCCTCGTCGGCGGCGATATCGCCGGAGAACTCGGCGTGGATCGCCAGCGAGTGACCGCTGAACACGGGCACCCGCACGCACGTGCCGGAGACCCGCAGGTCGGGGATGTGCAGGATCTTGCGCGACTCGTTGCGCAGCTTCTGCTCCTCGTCGGTCTCCTGCGAGCCGTCGTCGACCAGGGCGCCGGCGATCGGGACGACGTTGAAGCCGACGGGCACGGCATAGATCTGGGCCTCGGGGACGGCGACCGCCCGCCCGTCCAGGGCCAGGGCGGTCGGGTCGCCCGCGGCATACGCCCCGCGCAGCTGGCGGTCGAGCTCCTGGACGCCCTTGCCGCCCGAGCCGGAGACGGCCTGGTAGGAGGCGACGTGCAACCGGACCAGGCCGGCGTGCCGGTGGAGTGGAGCGAGGATCGGCATGAACGCCATCGTCGTGCAGTTGGGGTTGGCGACGATGCCCTTGGGGATCGAGTCCAGGTCGCCGGGGTTGACCTCGCTGACGACGAGTGGGACGTCGGGGTCCTTGCGCCAGGCCGAGGAGTTGTCGATGACGGTGGCGCCGGCGGCGGCGACCTGCGGGGCGTACTCCCTGGAGCTCGCGCCGCCGTTGGAGAACAACGCGATGTCCAGGCCGGAGAAGTCGGCGGTCGCGGTGTCCTCGACGAGGACCTCGCCGTCGGCCCACGGCAGGGTCGTGCCGGCCGACCGCGCCGAGGCGAAGAACCGGATGTCGTCGACGGGAAAGCCCCGCTTGGCGAGCAGGGTCCGCATGACCCCGCCGACCTGACCGGTGGCTCCGAAAACTCCAATGCGCATGCCCCAAGGATAGGTGCACCATGACGCCATGCCCTCGATCGCCCAGCCGTTGGACGGCCTTCCGGAGCAGTTGCTGGCCCGCCCGTTCGCGACCGGCGACGCGGAGGCATTCACGGCCATGTATGCCGCGGCCGAGCTGCACGACGCCGGTGCGGCCGCCATCGAGCTGGCCGACGTCGTCAGCGACTGGGCCCGCCCCTCGGTGGACCTCGCTCGGCACTCGATGGGTGTCTGGGACGCGGACCTGCTCGTGGCGGGGTCCGATGTCTACCGGAGCCGGCGGGCCGATGGCGCGGTCCTCCCCTCGCACCGCGGCCGCGGCATCGGCTCGGCGCTGGCCCGCTGGACCCAGGCCGTATGCGCGGCCGACGGCGGCACGCGCGTGGGCATGACGGTGCCCGCGGGGTCGGTCGGCGAGGCGGTGTTCGCCGACCTCGGCTACCACCGCGGCTGGACCTCGTGGGTGCTCCAGCTGCCCGCCGACGCGGTGGTCGCTGATCGGCCGCTGCCCGACGGCTACACGATCCGGAACGCCGACGCCGCAACGGAGCTGCCCCTGGTCCACCAAGTCATCGAGGACGCGTTCAACGAGTGGCCGGAGCGGCAGCCGTTCCCCTTCGAGGACTGGCGCGCGGCCGTCCCCGACCGCGACGGCCACGAGCCGTGGCAGCTGCGGGTGGTCACCGATGCCGGCCAGACCATCGTGGGCGTCTGCACGCTCCTGCTCGCCGACGACACGGCATACGTCGACCAGCTGGCCGTATGCCGTGCCGAGCGCGGCCGCGGACTGGCCCAGGCGCTGCTCGCCGACGGGTTCGCGAACGGGCGCGCGCACGGGGCGACCGTCAGCGAGCTGAGCACCGACTCCCGTACCGGCGCGCTACCGCTCTACGAGCGGCTCGGCATGGTCGTCACCCAGACCTGGCACCACTGGCAGATCGACGTCCCCGCAGCCGGTTGAGCCTGCGGGTCAGAGCTCGGACCCCTCCTGGGGAGGACGACCCGAGTCGACGAACTTGCGCATCCGTATGCCGCGGGGCTTGAGGGTCGGGACCTCGCCCGGCTTCGCGTCGACCCACCAGCGGTAGGCCAGGTCGCGGTGCACCAGGTCGATGGCGTACGAGCGGTCGGGCGTGATCGGTACCGGCTGCTCGGTGTCGTAGTCGGCCTGGCTGGCCACGAAGGGCGGGAGCTTGCCGGCCCGCGCCCGCTCGTTGGCGCGCACCCGACCAAGGGCCAGCAGGGGGGCCAGGACCGGGACCACGAGGGTGAGGACGACGCCGAGGACGAGCGCCATGGCGCACAGCGAGCGGGCCCAGAGCGCCTCGTGCCAGTTGTAGGGATCGGCGACGAGCACGCAGGCGACGGCGAGGTAGACCCAGCCGTAGAGGACAGACCAGCCGGCCTGGACCCCTGCCGGCTGCGCAACCCGGAGGAAGGTCCAGGTGACGACCGACTCACCGCGCTGCTCGTGGAGGGACTGCAGGGCGAACCCGGTGTAGCTCGAGACGAGCAGGCCGACGAGCGCGAGAACGACCGCGACCGCGATGCACCAGCCGAGATGGCGGTGCAGCGTGTCATCGATGCGCGTCCACCCGGACGCGACGACCCACCAGGCCAGGACGAACGGCACCGCGAGGATGAGGATCCGCCCGCCGAGCTCGACGACCGAGCGCCAGATCCCCTTGAGGCGGCGCACGATTCCCTCGGCCAGGTGACCCCAGAGGGTCGGGCTGGGATGGGCGACGGGCGGGACGCCGACCTTGGTCGCGAGGGCGCCCAGCGCGGCATACGGGCTGGCCGTCGCCGCCGGCAGGGTGCCGAGGAGCATCAGTCCGAGGCTCAGCACGACGATCGCCCCGACGACGACCAGGCCGTGCGTCGACTCACTCGTCGAGCCGGTTCCGGAGCGGGTGCGGTCGACTGCGTCGGCGACGAGCGGCACGAGCGGGGTGAGCAGGACGAGCCCGTGGAGCATCGTCCCGGCCCGGAGCGCGCCGTAGGCGAAGGCGAGCAGGATCAGGGACAGGCCGAACGCCGAGGCCGGTGCCGAGACCGCGCTCGGCAGCGCCCCGAAGACGGAGAGGGCGACGAGGACCGCCCCGAGCGCCAGCCCGAGGAGGGCCAGGCTGCGGGCGATGACCGACTTGGCGGTGAGCCCGGTCATCCCCCAGAACACGACGAGCATGGAGCCGCGGATGGCACGCGTCACCGGTCGGATGGCCGCGAAGCCCGAGCGGGGCGAGTCCAGGGCGGTTGCGGCCACGGCAGCGGCGGTCGTGGCGGTCCGCAGCATCAGGTCACTGCTCAGCTCGCCCTCCAGCGGCTCCCGCCCGACCCCGGCCCGGTCGAATGCCTCGAGCAGGCGTACCCGGTCGCCCGGGTCGACGGCATCGGCACCGTGCTGCTCGACGACTCCCGTGACCCGGGTGAGCAGGTCGGCGTTCTGGGTGAGGAAGAACTGGCCCCGGGACCGCTCGTTCGCCCCGTCCAGGGCGTCGGACCGGATCGCGGACACCAGCGCCGGCACGTCGACCGGGAGCGTCTGCAGGTGTACTGCCCAGGCGAAGAGCCCGGCGAGCCCGGGCATCGACGGCGGCAGGTCCCCCGGTGGCACCCGGTCGACGTCGAAACAGTCGGCGAGCTCCTTGCGGGCCTGGGCGGCCAGGCTGACGACCCGACCGTCCTCGGCGGCGGTCGACCCCGCGAACAGCTCGGCCACGAGTCCTTGCACGGTGGCCGCTGCCCGGCTGTCGGGCGTCCCGCTTCCCTCGAGGTAGCCGCTGAGCACCGCGGTCCGGCGCAGCCGGGTCGGTGCCAGGACGGTGAGGGCCAGAACGGTCGCGGCGTCGAGCCGGCCCCAGATCCAGTCGTTGAGCCGCCAGGAGCGCTTGAGGAAGCCGCCGAACCGGCTCACCGACATACCGCCCAGCTTGTCGTCGGCCGTGCGGGTGTGCCGGGTGAACCCGTTGACCGTCTGGGCCGAGAGCTGGACGAGCTCGACCGGCAGCGTCGTCCCCGTCGCGACCTCGTCGCCGAGTGCGGTCGTGGCCACCTCGAGCTGGAGCAGCCGGGTGAGCAGGGTGGCGTCGTCGATCGGGTCAGCACCGGCCGCCAGCACGTTGCGCCACACGTCCAGCCGGGCGTCGGCGACGATGAGCGACTCCTCGGTCGCCAGCCGGTCGACGGTGCGGCGGAGGACCGGGACGACCGTGGCCAGGCAGCCGACGACCTGGTCGACCTGCGCTCGCACGGTCGCGCCGGCCGAGCCGGACCGCTCCCGCGCCGAGGTCAGCCAGGACGTCAGCGCCGTCTGGACCGCGGCGCGGCGCGCGTCCTGCTCCTTGCAGCTCTGGGTGCGCTCGAAGACCAGGTTGCCCTCGGCCGCGACGATCTGGGCGAGCAGGTCGTCCAGGCCGTCGACCGACTGGCCGAGCATCAGGCTGGCGTAACAACCGAGCCGGAACGCCCAGTAGCTCTGGCCGGGTTCGAGGGTGAGCAGCACCGGGTCGGTGTCCCACGGCCCGTCGGTGTCCATCCGCGCGTCCTCGGTGCGCAGGGCCGCTTCCGAGACGGTCTCGCGGGCCGCCTTGACGATGTCGTAGTCAGGCCCAGGGGGAAGCACCCAGACGAGCCGCCGCAGGAGGTCGCCGACGGCCTCGGCGATCCGCTCGGCCCCGGTGACCCCCCAGCCCCAGCCGGGCCCGGTGTCGGGTGCAGACCCCGTGGGCATCGTGCTCGGGACATAGGGCAGGCCGACCACCATGCCCTGCGCCCTCGGTGCGTTCGGCGAGTTCGGCACGACCCGGGCGTCACCGTCGTCGAGCCACTCCTGGGCCTTCTCCGCGGCGGCCCGGATCCGCTCGTACCCCCAGCCGGCCGCCTGGTCCTGCTGCGCCATCGGGAGCGCCGCCACGAGGTCGACCATCCGCTGCGACAGGTCACGTGCGGCGCGCCAGATCCGCAGCCGGCGGTAGTGCGGATAGAGGGTCCGGGCCAGGTCCTCCAGCCCCTCCTCCCCCTGGCCGGCCACCGTCGCGAGGATGTCGCTGCGGGTCCCGCGCCGTCCGGCGGCGAGCCGGTTGTGTGCCTCGACCTCCTCGACGAAGGTCCGGCCGCCCTGGGCCGTGAGCGAGCCCAACAGCCCGGTCACCGTGTCACGGATCGTCGGGGGCGCGGTGAAGTCGTCGGCGGGGTCCAGCCCCGGCTCGGGCGCGTGCGGATAGACGAGCAGCATGACCCGGCGGACCGGGCCGGCGGAGGGCATCGCCTGGATCGCCTTGAGCGCGTATGCGGTTGGCGTGTTGGCGAGGAGCCCGCCGTCGACGGCATACCGCGACCGGTCGCGACCTCCGGCACCGTCGCCCCACGCGGCGACCGCCGACTCCATGTCCGGCCGGACCTGCTGGTCCTCACGGCTGCGTGGCGACGTGGCGGGGTTCTCGCCGACCGGGACGTAGGTGGGCTCGAAGGCGATCGGGAAGCTGGCACTGGCTCTGGCCGCCAACGCCAGCTGGGCGGCTGTGAAGCGAATCGCCGTGGGAGAGAAGGGATCAGCCGCGCGCAAGCCGGTGGCCGGGTTGATCTGGGGGACCGGCCATCGGCTCCAGCGAAGGCGTGCGGCGTGCAGCGACTGCGGCAGCCTCTGGCCCAGTGCATCGGTCGTCACGAGCTGGTTGCCCTTGAGCACGGTCGTGGCGATGGTGAGGTCGATCGGCGCCTCGCTCGGCGACCGCCAGTCCAGCGGTGCCGCCATCTGGGTCAGGGCGGCGTTGAGCTCGGGGAGGAAGAAGTCGTCCCCCCGCAGCAGCGAGGACGGGGCTCCTCGGAACGGCTGGCGCAGCAGCGTCTCGATCTGGCCCTGGTCGATCCACACGTCGCGCAGGGCGTCGACCCGGGCCCGCCCGTTGACCTGGGCCAGGGCGAGCGCGGCCCCGTTGATGCCGCCGGCCGAGGTCCCTGCGATGACGTCGGCTCGGGCGGTGGCGCCGGCAAGGGCGAGCATCAGCCCGTATGCCGTGCGCGATGTCTCCCCCTGGCCGGCCTTGATCAGCCGGTCCAGCTCCAGGACGGTGCCACCCATCCAGACGGCGAGGCTGACCCCTCCGTTGAGGACGACACAGAACCGGACCTCCTCGGCCGGGACGGTGCCCAGCGCAGCGAACCCGGCCAGGCCGGTGCCCGCACCCACCTCCGTCTGCGCCATGGCCTCTCCTTCGCGACAGGCATGCCCTCCTCCCGAGGATGTCGTGCGGGAGACCCGGCAGTCCGGCATACGAGGGGCCCTCACCCGATCAGCCGATGCCTTGCGTCTGCGGATCTGAGGTCCCCCCACCTCAGATCCGCAGACGCAACGGGGCTCAGAAACCCAGGCGCTGCAGCTGTTTCGGGTCGCGCTGCCAGTCCTTGGCGACCTTGACGTGCAGGTCGAGGAAGACCTTCTGGCCGAGCAGTGCCTCGATCCCGCGACGGGCGTTGGAGCCGACCTCGCGCAGCCGCGACCCGCCCTTGCCGATGACGATGGCCTTCTGCGAGGAGCGCTCGACGAACACGTTGACCCGGACGTCGAGGAGGGGCTTGCCCTCCGGCCGGCCCTCCCGCGGGAGCATCTCCTCGACGACGACGGCCAGGGAGTGGGGCAGCTCGTCGCGGACCCCTTCGAGGGCCGCCTCGCGGACCAGCTCGGCGATCATGACCGCTTCCGGCTCGTCGGTGAGGACCCCGTCGGGGTAGAGCGGTCCGGGCGAGGCGGGCAGGTGGGAGGCGAGGACGCCGGCGACGACGTCGACCTGCTCGCCGCTCACCGCCGAGCACGGGACGATGTCGGCCCAGTCGCCCAGCCGGTCGATGGCGATGAGGTGCTCGGCGAGCCGCTCCCGGTCCACCCGGTCGGTCTTCGTCGCGATGGCGACGACGGGGCGGCGGCGCACCTGGCTGAGCTCCTTCAGCTCGGCGGCGATGAACTCGTCGCCCGGCCCGACCCGCTGGTCGGCCGGCAGGCAGAACCCGATGACGTCGACCTCGAGGAGGGTCTGCCGGACCAGGTCGTTGAGCCGCTCACCGAGGAGGGTGCGTGGTTTGTGCAGGCCGGGAGTGTCGACGAGGATCAGCTGGCTGCTGTCGGTCGTCACGATCCCGCGAATCGTGTGCCGAGTGGTCTGCGGCTTGGAGGAGGTGATGGCCACCTTCTGGCCGACAAGGGCGTTGGTGAGGGTCGACTTGCCCGCGTTGGGGCGGCCGATGAGGCAGGCGAACCCTGCGGCATACGTGCTCATTCAGGTGGCCTCCGAGACCTCGTGGCGTGAGGGGTCGGCGGGTTCTGCCGACTCCGGTGGTGCGAGGTCCTCCGGTGCGGCCCCCGGCTCCGCGGACTGCCCCTCCGCCGCCTCGCCGTGGGGTGCCGGCCCGGGAACGCGTTCGACGAGGACGGTCGCGATCCGGTGCCGACGTCCCGCCATCCGTTCGGCGACGAGCGACAGACCATGCACGTCGCAGGAGGAGCCGACGATCGGCACCTGGCCGATGGTCTTGCCGATGAGGCCCCCGACGGTTGCGACCTCGTCGTCCTCCAGCTCCAGGCCGAACAGGTCACCGAGGTCCTCGATGGCCATCGTCGCGTCGACCCGGTAGCGGCCGTCGCCGAGGTCCTCGACCTCGGGCTCCTCGCGGTCGTACTCGTCGGCGATCTCGCCGACGATCTCCTCGATGATGTCCTCGATCGTCACCAGGCCGGCGGTGCCGCCGTACTCGTCGACGACGAGGGCGAAGTGGCTCTGCTCGCGCTGCATGTCACGAAGCAGGTCGTCGACCGGCTTGGACTCCGGGACGAAGTGGATGGGGCGCATCATCGCCGTGACGGGATGGCTGCCCGCCTCCGCGTCGCCGTTGAGCCGGCGGGCGACGTCCTTGAAGTAGAGGAGGCCGAGGACGTCGTCGGAGCCGTTGCCGACGACCGGGATCCGGGAGAAGCCGGAGCGGAGGAACAAGGACATGGCATGGCGGCCGAGGCGCTCGTGGTCGATGGTCACCATGTCGGTGCGCGGGACCATGACCTCGCGGGCGATGGTGTCACCGAGCTCGAAGACGGAGTGGATCATCTCCCGCTCGTCGGCCTCGATGAGCGAGTTCTCACCGGCCAGGTCGACGAGGTCGCGCAGCTCGGACTCGCTCTGGAACGGACCGTCACGGTAGCCGCGACCCGGGGTCACGGCATTACCGATCGCGACGAGGAGCCTGGCCAGCGGTCCCAGGACGCGGCGCAGCCAGACGACGACGGGGGCCCCGAGCCGGGCCACCGCGTCGACGTGCTGACGGCCCACGGTCCGGGGCGAGACACCCACGACGACGAAGCTGAGGAGCGCCATGACCCCCACCGCGATGAACAGCGGCTTCCAGGTCCCCGCGACGAGGGTCTTGACGGCGACGGTGATCATCGCCATCGCGGCGGACTCGCAGACGACCCGCACGAACGTCGTCACCGAGAGGTATGCCGCGGAGTCCTCGAGGATCCGCACCAGAGCCGTGGCCCCGGGCTTGCCCTCGTCGAACAGCTCGGCGGCGCGGACCCGCGACACCCGCCACAGCGCCTCCTCGACGGCCGCGAGCGCGAACGCCAGAATGATCGCCACGACGGCGAGGGTGAGCAGGGTGCTGACCATGTGCGGGGGTGACGATCAGGCAGTGCGGCCGCGCGTGGCGAGGAAGGTGAGCAGGAGCTGACGTTGCAGCTCGAACATCTCCTTCTCCTCCTCGGGCTCCGCGTGGTCGAAGCCGAGCAGGTGCAGGATGCCGTGTGTCGTGAGGAGGAGCAGCTCCTCCTCGGTGGCGTGGCCGGCCGCGGCGGCCTGCTTGGCAGCCACCGTGGGGCAGAGCACGACGTCGCCGAGCATGCCGGCCTCGCTCGTGGACCCCTCGGCGCCCGGGCGCAGCTCGTCCATCGGGAAGCTCATGACGTCGGTCGGGCCGGGCAGGTCCATCCACTGCACGTGGAGGGTCTCCATGGCCGCCTCGTCGACGAGAGTGATCGCCAGCTCGGCCTGCGGGTGGACCCGCATCTCGCCCATGACGTAGCGGGCGCAGGCCACCAGCTCCAGCTCGTCCACGACGACGTCAGTCTCGTTGTGCACGTCGATGCTCACGCGGTCCCCTCCCCGACGTCGACTCGCCCTGATCGCGCTGCTGGCTCTCCGCCACCGCGCCGGACTCCGTCCGTCCCGGCGCCGTGGGCCCTCCCGCCTCCGCCCCGGACTCCGTCCGTCCCGGCGCCGTGGGCCGAGTCCCACCGGCCGTAGGCGTTGACGATCTCGCCGACCAGGCGGTGCCGCACGACGTCGTGGGCGGTGAGGATCGAGAAGTGCACGTCCTCGACACCGGCGAGGATGTCGCGGACGACGCGTAGCCCGGAGAGGTTCCCACCGGGCAGGTCGACCTGGGTCACGTCACCGGTGACGACCATCTTGGAGCCGAAGCCGAGCCGGGTGAGGAACATCTTCATCTGCTCCGGCGAGGTGTTCTGGGCCTCGTCCAGGATGATGAACGCGTCGTTGAGGCTCCTTCCCCGCATGTATGCCAGCGGTGCGACCTCGATCGTCCCCGCCGCCATCAGCTTGGGGATCGACTCCGGGTCGACCATGTCGTGGAGGGCGTCGTAGAGCGGGCGCAGGTACGGGTCGATCTTGTCGTTGAGTGTGCCGGGCAGGAACCCGAGCCGCTCCCCCGCCTCGACCGCAGGACGGGTCAGGATGATCCGGTTGACCTGCTTGGCCTGCAGTGCCGCGACCGCCTTGGCCATCGCCAGGTAGGTCTTCCCGGTGCCTGCGGGGCCGATGCCGAAGACGATGGTGTTGTCGTCGATCGCGTCGACGTAGTGCTTCTGGTTCAGCGTCTTGGGCCGGATCGTCCGGCCCCGGTTGGAGACGATGTTCATGGTGAGCACATCGGCGGGTCGTTCGACGGAGTTGGCCCGCAGCATCTGGATCGAGCGCTCGACGGCGTCCCGGTTGAGCGGCTGTCCACCCTCGATGACGGCGAGCAGCTCGTCGAGGGTCCGCTCGACGAGGGCGATGTCGCCGCTCGGTCCGCTCACGTGGAACTCGTTGCCGCGCACGTGGATCTGGGCGCGCGGGAACGCCCGCTCCATAGTCCGCAGCAGTTCGTCGCGGGGACCGAGAAGGGTCACCATGTTGACGTCCGGAGGGATCACGACGGTGTGGGTCGGCAGGTGCCGGGTGGCCGGGCCCGCGTCAGCGGCGCCCTCGGCGGCACCCGGGGGGCGCTGGTCGGCAGGTTCAGTCATCGTGCCCCCAGTCTAGTTGGCCGCTCAGCCGGGCGGCCACGCCATGGACCGGCCGCCGAGGACGTGGACATGGGCGTGGAAGACGGTCTGGTGCGCGGCCGGCCCGGTGTTGGCGACCATCCGGTATCCGGCGTCCGGGCCGGCGAGGCCCTCCTGGTCGGCCACGGCCGCGGCCGCGGAGAAGAGCGAGACGACCTCCTCCGGCGCCTCGGCGACGAGGGAGGCGATGTCCGGCACGTGCCGCCGCGGGATGACGAGGACGTGGGTGGGCGCCTGCGGCTGGACGTCACGGAAGGCGAACGTCGACTCGGTCTCGTGCACGACATCGGCCGGGATGTCCCCGGCGATCAGCTTGCAGAACAGGCAGTTCGGGTCCGCGGCATACGACATGGCGCCGACACTATCGCCGCCGGGTAAACCGATCGGCCCGCCCGCGCGTGGATGATGCGTGACGATTGGGCTCATGGGCACGCGCGAGGACCCGGGGCGCCTCGGCAGCGCCGATGCGGCCGTGTCGGAGCTGTATGCCGCGCACTGGGCCGGGATGGTCCGGCTCGCGTGGCTGCTCGTCCACGACCAGGGGGTCGCCGAGGAGATCGCCCAGGACAGCTTCGTGGCGCTGCACCGCCAGTGGGACCGGCTGGCCGACGAGGGCCGAGCGGTGGGGTACCTGCGTCGGACCGTCGTCAACCGGGCCCGATCGGCGCTGCGTCACGACAAGGTCGTCCGTCGACAGCACCTCGCCGACATCGCCGGCGGGAACGCCCTGGGCAGCCATGCCGCCCCCAGTGCCGAGGAGCAGGCCCTCGTGACCGAGCGCCACGACCGGGTCCTGGCCCTGCTCGCGGCATTGCCCGACCGCCAGCGCGAGGTGCTCACGCTGCGCTACTACGTCGACCTCGACGAGGCCGGAATCGCTGCCGCACTGGGGATCTCGCGCGGTGCCGTGAAGTCCCACGCGCACCGCGGCCTGCTCGCGCTGCGCTCGGCCACGACCGACGGGAGCCTCCGATGAGCGACCACGCCCGCACCGACCTCGCCCAGACCGAGGACAGCCTGCGGCGGGCCCTGGCCCGCGACGCCGAGCGGGTCTCCCCGCCCGAGCGGCTCGGCGCGATCCTGCGCGAGGCGCATCGGCCGCCGGTGGCGACCCTCGTCGACGAAGCGTTGCGCGACGCCCCGCCGGCCCGGCACACCTGGCTGGCAGCGGGCGCCGCCGCGGCTGCCGTCGTCGTGGCCGTCGCCGTGGGTGCGGCTGTCACCGACCGCGACCGCCCGACCACACCCGGAGCGACCGGGTCCAGCACGGCTCCGGCCACGGGCGCCTCGGCCAGCGGTCCGGGCACCAGCTCAGCGGCCCCCACGACGGGCCACGGCACCACGACGTCGGGCACGGTGGCGCTCCCCGTCTACTACGTCGGTCATACGGCGGGCAACGACGGCGCCGACGCGCTGCTGCGGGAGTTCGTCCCCACGACTCTCGGAGGTGCGGACGGTCCGGCCGCCCGGGTCCAGCGCGCCGTCGACCTGGCGTTGGCCGCCGAGGGCACGTCGTATGCCGCGATCGGCCCGGGCCAGGTCACGTCCTCGGTGAACGAGGTGTCGTCAGCCGGAGTCGAGCTCACGCTCACGTCGGACACGGGCTCGATCACGCTCACCCCGACCCAGGAGGCCGCCATCACCTACACGGCTCAGGCCGCCGCTGCCACGGGCGCCGGTGCGATCACGGGCAACCTCCCGGTCACCATCGACCTGAACCCGCACACCTTCGGCCCGCTGGGCCGCGTCGGCCCCTTCGTCCGCAGCTCGTTCGGAACGTCGGTGCTGGCCCCGATCTGGGTCGACGCGCCCTATCGCGGGCAGGTCTACCCCGCCGGGCAGGCGATCAGGGTCACCGGCCTGGCATCGGTCTTCGAGGCGCAGTTCGCGTGGGAGGTCCGCCGGGGCGATGCCGTGGTGGCCAGCGGCTCGGCCAGGGCCGCCGAGGCGGCGCCGGCGCGCACGGCATACGCGTTCACGGTCGACCGCCTCCCGGCCGGCGACTACACGCTTCGGCTCTTCGAGCCCTCGGCCAAGGGCGACGGGACGCTGTCGGCCGAGGTGAGCACCACGTTCGCGGTGAGGTGAGGTTCGCCGAGATCAGCGCCAGCGGCTTGCGGCCGAGAGGACCGCGAGGGCGGCCGGACCGGCACTGCTCGACCGGAGCACGGTGCTGCCCAGCCGGACGACCTTCGCGCTTGCGGCGGCCAGCGCCTCGAGCTCGGCGGGCGTGATCCCGCCTTCGGGACCGACGACGAGCAGGACGTCGCCCTGAGCCGGAACCGCTTGTGCCGCAAGGGGTTCGGTCGCCTCCTCGTGCAGCACGTATGCCGCGCTCGCACCGTGGGTGAGCGCCACGACCCCCCGCAGGTCGACGAGGTCCCACACCTCGGGGAAGCGAGACCGGCGCGACTGCTTGCCGGCCGCGCGCACCGTGTCGACCCAGCGCTGTCTGGCCTTGGCGCCGCGCTCGGCCCGCCACTGGACGATGCTGCGCTGGGCCTGCCACGGGACCACGACGTCGACGCCGAGCTCGGTCGCGGCCTCGATGGCCTGGTCGTCGCGGTCGCCCTTGGCGAGCGCCTGGACGAGGACGAACCTCGGCTCGAGGGGGGCCTCACGGCTGACGGCGTCCACCCGGATGTCGAGGTCGGCCTTGCCTGCCGCGACGACCTCTCCGGTCAGGCGGACGCCCGCACCGTCGACGAGGTCGACCTGCTCCCCCAGCCCGATCCGGCGGACCGTTGCCGCGTGGCGGCCCTCGGGGCCGTCGAGGATGACGACATCGCCGACTGCCACCCCCGCCGTGTGCTCGGCGTCGCTGACGAAGACGGGACGGCTCACGGCATACGACCTGTGGTTGTCACCGAGACAGCGGTCACCGCGACAACCTCTCAGTGGCCCTTGAAGGCGTCGCGCAGCTTGCCGAACAGGCCCTGGTCGGCCGCGGTCACCCGGCCGGCGGGGCGCTCCTCGCCACGGGCGACGGCCAGCTGACGCAGGAGGTCCTCCTGGTGGGCGTCGAGCCCGCGCGGCGTCGAGACGGCCATGTGGACGATGACGTCGCCCCGGCCACCGCCGCGCAGATGGGTGACGCCGAGCCCGCGCAGGGTCTTGGTCTCACCGGACTGGGTGCCGGTGGTCACATCGACCGGGCGCGACCCGTCGAAGGTCTCCAGCTCGACCGTCGTGCCGAGGGCAGCAGCGGTCATCGGAATCTCGAGGGTGGCGTGCAGGTCGTCGCCGCGCCGGCTGAACAGGTGGTGGGGCCGCACCTTGACCTCGACATAGAGGTCGCCGGGCGGGCCGCCACCGGGACCGACCTCGCCCTCGCCGGCGAGCTGGATCCGGGTGCCGGTGTCGACGCCGGCCGGCACCTTGATGGTCATCGTCCGCCGCTGCCGGACGCGGCCGTCGCCGGAGCACTCGAAGCAGGGGTTGGTGATGACCTCGCCGAAGCCCTGGCAGGCGGAGCACGGGCGGGTCGTCATGACCTGGCCGAGGAACGAGCGCTGGACCTGCTGGATCTCACCGCGCCCGTTGCAGACGTCGCACCGCCGGCGACCGGTGCCGGGCTGGGCGCCGTCGCCGTGGCAGGTGCCGCAGAGGACCGCCGTGTCGATGGTCAGCGGGCTCTCCCCGCCGAAGACCGCCTGCTCGAGGTCGAGGTCGAGGCGGACGAGCCCGTCCTGGCCGCGCATCGCCCGGGACCGCGGCCCACGACCCGCGCCACCGGCAGCACCACCGAAGAACGCGTCCATGATGTCGCTGAACGAGAAGCCCTGGCCGAAGCCGCCGTGTGCGCCGCCGTAGGGGTCCGAGCCCATGTCGTAGGAGCGCCGCTTGTCGGCGTCGGAGAGGACGTCGTAGGCCTGGGAGACCTTCTTGAACTCCTCCTCGACCTCGGGGCCGGGGTTGACGTCGGGGTGCAGCTGACGGGCCTTGCGGCGGTAGGCCCGCTTGATGTCCTCCGGGCTCGCGTCACGCGCGACGCCCAGGTCGGCGTAGTAGTCGTTCAAGGAGTTCCTTCTCGTGTCAGTGCGGTTCAGTCTCAGTGCGGTTCAGACTCAGGTGCGGTTCAGTCCCCGAGGACCTGGGACAGGTAGGTGGCAACGGCCCGGACCGCCGCCATCGTCGAGGGGTAGTCCATCCGGGTCGGGCCGATGACGCCGAGACCGGCGACCAGGTCCGAACCGGTGCCGTAGGCCGAGGCGACCATGGACGCGGCGTGCAGCCCGGCATACGAGTTCTCGTGGCCGATCCGCACCGCGACCGCGTCGTCGTGGCCCACGGTGTTCAACAGCTTCAGGAGGACCACGTGCTGTTCCAACGCGTCCAGGACCTCGCCGATGCCGCCCTGGAACTCACCGGAGCGGACCAGGTTGGCGGTGCCGGCGAGGACGACCCGCTCCTCGCGCTCCTCGACGAGGGCGTCGTCGATGGTCGCCGCGACCGTGCGCGCCAGGTCACGCTCGTGCGGCTCGAACTGGTCGGGGACGGCCCCCAGGCCGACGGCGGCGTCGGCGACCGGGCGGCCGACCACCACGGCGTTGACCGCCGTGCGGATCCGCGACAGCAGCTGCTCGCCGCCGGTTCGCTCCAGGTCGGTCGGCGACTCGATGACGCGCTGCTCGACCCGCCCGGTGTTGAGGATGAGGACGACCATGAGCCGACTCTGGCCGAGGGGAACGAGCTCGACGTGGCGGACCTGGGACCGGGTCAGCGAGGGGTACTGGACGACGGCGACCTGGTGGGTCAGCGACGCGAGGAGGCGCACGGTCCGGTCCACCACATCGTCCAGATCGACTGCGCCGTTGAGGAACTCGGCGATCGCGGCCCGCTCGGAGGACCGGAGCGGCTTGATCGCTGCCAGCCGGTCGACGAACCGGCGGTAGCCCAGGTCGGTCGGGATCCGGCCGGCGCTCGTGTGCGGTGCAGTGATCAGCCCCTCATCCTCCAGCGCGGCCATGTCGTTGCGGACGGTGGCCGCCGAGACGCCGAGGTTGTGCCGTTCGAGGAGCGCCCGCGAGCCCACCGGCTCACTCGTGCGGACGAAGTCCTGGACGATGGCGCGCAGCACGTCCATCCGCCGGTCGTCGCTCATCGGGCCTCCCTCACGCTCTCCTCGTCGCGGGCACCCGCGTGCCGGGCGCATCGTTCTGGCACTCGTATGCCGTGAGTGCCAAGTCTACGTGTTCACGCCTGGACTGTCGGCGTGCCATGGCCCGAGGGCGCGGTGGACCGGCATAGCCTCCCCGGGTGACCGACCGTTATGGCTCCGACGTGCTCTCCGGCGACTGGCGCAGGCCCGCGCGCGGACGGACCCGGCCGGTCGAGGCCGAGACCGGCCTGGTCGTCGAGGACGTCGAGACGGGCTGGGTCGGGGCGGTCGTGCGGGTCGAGAAGGCCGGCGGCATGCAGGTCGTCCACCTCGAGGACCGCCGTGGTCGGACCAAGGGCTTCCGTCTCGGGCCCGGGTTCCTCCTCGACGGGGCTCCGGTGACGCTCACGCCCCCAACGGCGGCCTCCCGGGCGGCCCTGGGCGCGGCGCGTGCGGCCACGGCCCGGACCGCCTCGGGGTCGGTCGCCGTCACCGGCCAACGGGCGCGAGTCGCCTCCGGGTCGCGGATCTTCGTCGAGGGCAAGCACGACGCCGAGCTCGTCGAGAAGGTGTGGGGCGCGGACCTGCGGGTCGAGGGCGTCGTCGTCGAGATGCTCGACGGCGTCGACGACCTCGCGGCCGCGATCCGCGACTTCGCCCCCGGACCCGGCCGGCGGCTGGGAGTGCTCGTCGACCACCTCGTGCCCGGGTCCAAGGAGAGCCGGATCGTGCAGGAGGCGAGCGGCATGCGACCGTATGCCGCTCACGTCCTCGTCGTCGGCCACCCGTACGTCGACGTCTGGCAGTCGGTGCGGCCGGAGCGGCTCGGGCTGTCCGCCTGGCCGGTGATCCCCCGCACGGTGGAGTGGAAGCAGGGGATCGTCGCCCACCTCGGCTGGCCGCACCAGACCCAGGCCGACCTGGCGATGGCCTGGAAGCGGATCCTCGGGACGGTCCGGACGTACGCCGACCTCGAGCCCAGCCTGCTCGGCCGGGTCGAGGAGCTCATCGACTTCGTGACCGCCCCAGACGCGTGAGCCGGGCCCGGCCCGCTCCGGACCCGCTCCGGACCCGCTCCCGATCCGCTCCGGATCCTCTCCGGATCTGCCGCTCGGGGTCTGCCCTGAGCGCACCCTGACCGCACCCCGAAGCCGGAACATGTGGTCATCGCCATGCGCTTCACTGGTGGACACACACCCGCCAAGGAGGGGACCCCAATGACCAACTACCCGCAGGACCCGGGCTCGCGCCATGCCGACCAGCCACTGAGTGGCTACGGCGCTCCGGTCGGCTCGGTCGCGCCCACGATGACACCCGACCAGGAGCGCACCTGGGCCACCGCCAGCCACCTCATCCCGCTCGCCGCCATGGTGCTCAGCGCCGGCGTCCTCGGGTTCGTCGCGTCGCTCGTCATGTACTTCGTGATGCGCGACCGAGGACCCTTCGTCCGTCAGGCCGCCGCCAACTCGCTCAACGTCCAGATCATCACCGGGATCGTGCTGGTCGTCTCGGTCCCGCTCATGTTCGTGCTCGTCGGCTTCGCCACGTACGGGCTCGCCCTGGTCTTCGCCTTCGTCGTCCACCTCGTCGCGGCGATCAGGGCCAACCAGGGCGAGTGGTACAACCCGCCGATGACGCCGCACTTCGTCAAGTAGCGACCGTCTCCGCCGTCACCAGCCGAGCAGCCGCCGCACGACGGTATCGGCCAGCAGCCGCCCACGCAGCGTGAGCACCACCCGGTGCCGCTGCAGGGCGGCTGCTCCGTCGATGAGGCCGTCGGCGATGAGCCCCGCCACGGCTGCTGCTGTGGGCAGGTCGTCGATGGCGAGCCCGTCGACGAGCCGCACGCCGAGCAGCACCGCCTCGTCGGCCCGCTGGGCAGCGGTGAGGGTCTCCCGAGCAGCCGCCGGCGACTCCAGCGAGGCCAGGCGCGCGGCATACGCCCGGGGATGCTTGACGTTCCACCACCGCACGCCGCCGACGTGGCTGTGCGCGCCGGGCCCGACACCCCACCACGTGTCGCCGCGCCAGTAGAGCTCGTTGTGGCGGCACCGGGTAGCGGGAGAGGTGGCCCAGTTGCTCACCTCGTACCAGCCGAACCCGGCGGCGGCCAGGCGCGCGTCGGCGAGCTCGTACTTGGCCGCCTCGTCATCGTCGTCGGGCATCGCCACCTCGCCACGACGTACCTGCGCGGCCAGCTTGGTGCCCTGTTCCACGACAAGGGCGTACGCCGAGACGTGGTCGGGCTGGAGGGCGACCGCGGCATCCAGGCTCGCCGCCCAGTCGTCCACGGACTCCCCCGGCGTGCCGTAGATGAGGTCGACACTGACCTGGAGCCCGGCCTCCTTGGCAGCCTCGACGGCGCGCGCGACACCGGCCGGATCATGAGTGCGCTCAAGGGTTCTCAGCACATGCGGGACGGCTGACTGCATCCCGATCGACACCCGGGTGAAGCCGCCGTCGGCGAGGGCGCGCAGGTCGTCGACAGTGACCGAGTCGGGGTTGGCCTCGGTGGTCACCTCGGCGTCCGCGGCCAGTCCGAACCGGTCCCGTATGCCGTGGAGCACGGCCACCAGGTCACGCGCCGGGAGCAGGGTCGGAGTGCCGCCGCCGAAGAAGACGGTGTCGACCGGGCGGGCCTCGGGCAGCACCTGGCGGGCGAGGTCGAGCTCGGCCAGGGCGGCACCGGCATACGTCTCGACGCTGGCGCCGAGGAGGGTGCGACCCGCAGGGTGCGCGACGGTTGGTGGACCGGCGTTTCCGAGCTCGCGCGCGGTGTAGGTGTTGAAGTCGCAGTAGCCGCAGCGGACGGTGCAGAACGGGACGTGGACGTAGACGCCGAACGGTCGGCCGGCTGCCTGGGTCAGGGCCGCCCTCGGAAGGGTCCCGTCGACCGGCGCAGGGTCACCGTCGGGCAGGGCGCTGGGCACGTCGCCATGGTCGCAGACCACGAGGAGGCGGTCCGTCCCGGTTGCTCCGGCGTGTTCGGGCCGACACGCCGGAACGCCGGAAATCTCGGGAGAAAGTTGCTCGAGAGGGGTTGCCAAGAGCCGTGGCCCGGACTAGAAATGGTCTTACGCAATCACCTCGGTGAGAGCGTCGGTGAAGGGCTTCGGCCCGGAACTGTCGAGGGCCTCGATCAACTCATACTTGATCGAGGCCCTCACCTTTTGCTGCCGACGTGCTGCCCGAACCAGCCCCGCTGCGAAGGGTGACGCGGGCCGAGATCCGTTGGCGCACAGTCGAACTGGTCGCGTTCTCGTCCGGGCAGGCTCGTCCCGGGCAGGGTCGTCCCGGGCAGGCTCAGGTGAGGTCGCGGTCCATCCGGGCAAGCTGGCCGGCGATGAGCGGCGCGAGCGGGGAGGACGGCTGCACAAGGTCGGACTGCGCCTGCCACATCGCGTAGTCCTCACTCCCCCAGCCCGAACGCGTCCAGCGGGACATGAGGTCCAGGTGACCGCTGCGCAGCACGGCCTCGCGCAGGGAGCTGGCGAGCCCGTCCCGGAGGCGAACGACACCGGGTGCCTCTGACCTCGACAGCAGCGGACCCCGATAGCTGGCCAGGGCGCCGGCCACGTCGCCCGCAGCCAGCACCGCCTCGACGGCCAGCCAGTCCGCCGACACCTCCGCGGCCAGCCGGTAGGGGCGCGAGGCGAGCAGGTCGTCCCCGAGGAGGGACCGGAGCCGGTTCAGCTCGGCCCGCAACGTGGAGGACGAGGAGTCCTCCTCATAGAGCAGGACGGCCAGCTCGTCCCCGGACAGCCCGTTGGGCGTCGAGGCGAGGAGGACGAGGAGCTCGCTGTGTCGGGGGCTGAGCCGCATCGACCGGGTCGAGTCGCCGACCGCGAGCAGGGCGTCTGACCGGCCCAGCGCCGACAACCGCACGGCCGGCGTCGAGCCGATCGCTGCGCGCGACGCCTGGCCCTGCCCGCTCAGCCGCTGCCGCCCCAGCTCCGCCTCGGCCATCCGCGCGGCAGCGCGCACCATCGCCATCGTCTGCGGCACGACGATCTGCTGACCACCGGTGATGTCGAGAACTCCGAGCAGTGAGCCGGTGCCGGGGTCGTGGATCGGGGCGGCGGCGCAGTTCCACCGCTGAACGCTGTGCCGGAAGTGCTCGGCGCCGATGACGCTCGCCGGCTGGTCCAGCGCCAGCGCCATGCCGGGCGCGTTGGTGCCGGCAAGCCGCTCGTCCCAGTTGCTGCCCTCGACGAAGCCGATCGACTCCGCCGCCCGCAGCAGGCTGGGGCGGCCGCACACCCAGAGCAGCTGGCCCTCGGCGTCCGACACGGCCATCACGGTGTCGCAGTCGCGAGCGGCCTGCCCGAGGACGTCGTCGAGGAGGGGAAAGACCGACGCAAGCGGATGTGCCTCCCGGTAGTCCCGCAGCTCGGTCTCGGGGAGCGTGATGGGAGCGTCGACCGTCTCGGCCCGGACACCGGCGGCGGCGCTTCGGTACCAGGACTCCACGACTTGGGCCCGCATGGCCGGAGGGGTCACCCACTCATTCGAACATCACCGGCCGCCCGGCGACAGCCCTCCGGCCGATCCGGTCGCAACGTGGATGCAACATCGCCCGACCTACCGTGGCGGCATACGCCCACCGCGGGGCCGCTCCGAGCCCTCGGCGAGCACACGGCATACGAGGCAAAGGAGCCAACCATGACGGTCTACGCACCTCCCGGAACCACCGACTCGCTCGTGACGGTGAAGGACCGGTACGGGCACTTCATCGGCGGCGAGTGGGTCGATCCCATCAAGGGCCAGTACTTCGAGAACATCTCACCGGTCAACGGCAAGCCGTTCACCCAGATCGCCCGCGGCACCGCCGAGGACATCGAGGCGGCCCTGGACGCCGCGCACGCCGCGGCGGACGCCTGGGGACGGACCTCGCCGGCGGCCCGCGCTGACATCCTGGTCAAGATCTCCGACCGGATCGAGCAGAACCTGGAGATGCTCGCCGTCGCCGAGACATGGGACAACGGCAAGGCGGTCCGGGAGTCCCTGGCAGCAGACCTGCCGCTCGCAGTCGACCACTTCCGCTACTTCGCCGGCGCGCTGCGCGCCCAGGAGGGCGGCGTCAGCGAGATCGACGCGGACACCTTCGCCTATCACTTCCACGAGCCGCTCGGTGTGGTCGCCCAGATCATCCCGTGGAACTTCCCGATCCTCATGGCGGTGTGGAAGCTGGCCCCCGCCCTGGCGGCCGGCAACGCCGTCGTCCTCAAGCCGGCCGAGCAGACGCCCTGGTCGATCCTGAAGGTTCTCGAGCTGGTCGGCGACCTCCTGCCGGCCGGCGTGCTGAACATCGTCAACGGCTTCGGCGTCGAGGCCGGCAAGCCGCTGGCCTCCTCGCCACGGGTGGCCAAGGTGGCCTTCACCGGTGAGACGACGACCGGCCGGCTGATCATGCAGTACGCCAGCCAGAACCTCATCCCGGTCACCCTCGAGCTCGGTGGCAAGAGCCCCAACATCTTCTTCGAAGACGTCGCACGCGAGCGGGATGCCTTCTACGACAAGGCTCTTGAGGGCTTCACGATGTTCGCGCTCAACCAGGGCGAGGTATGCACCTGCCCGTCGCGCGCCCTCGTCCAGGACTCGATCTACAGCGACTTCGTCCCCGACGCGATCGCCCGGGTCGAGAAGATCATCCAGGGCAACCCGCTGGACACCTCGACCATGATGGGCGCCCAGGCCTCCAACGACCAGCTGGAGAAGATCCTGTCCTACCTGCAGATCGGCCGTGAGGAGGGCGCCAAGGTCCTCACCGGCGGCGAGCGCAACATCCTCGAGGGCGACCTGGCCGAGGGCTACTACGTCCAGCCGACCGTCTTCGCCGGCGACAACTCGATGCGGATCTTCCAGGAGGAGATCTTCGGCCCGGTCGTCGCGCTGACCAGCTTCGGTGACGAGGCGGACGCCCTCAAGGTGGCCAACGACACCCTGTACGGGCTCGGGGCCGGCGTGTGGACCCGCGACGGGTCGACCGCGTTCCGGGTCGGGCGCGGCATCAAGGCCGGCCGGGTCTGGACGAACTGCTACCACGCCTACCCCGCTCACGCGGCGTTCGGCGGGTACAAGCAGTCGGGCATCGGGCGTGAGAACCACAAGATGATGCTCGACCACTACCAGCAGACGAAGAACCTCCTCGTCTCCTACTCCCCCAACGCACTCGGCTTCTTCTGATGGAGCCCGACCGCGCGGTTGCGAGCCCGTCCTGATGTCGACTCGTGTCGATGTCACCGGTGAGGCGGCGATCCTGCTCCGCCGCCTCACCGGCACGCACGGCCCGGTCATGTTCCACCAGTCCGGTGGGTGCTGCGACGGCTCCTCTCCCATGTGCTTCCTGGCCGGGGAGTTCATCACCAGCGAGGCGGATGTGCACCTCGGCGACCTGGCAATCGACGGCGTGGAGCAGCCCATTCCGGTCTGGATGTCACGCGCCCAGTTCGAGTACTGGAAGCACACGCACCTGACGATCGACGTCGTGAAGGGTCGTGGCGCAGGCTTCTCGCTCGAGGCACCCGAGGGCGTGCGCTTCCTCATCCGGTCGCGGCTGCTGACGGACACCGAGCTCAGGCACTTCGGCCTCCTCTGAGGAGCGTGGAGCGGCCACATAGGGTCGACGGATGACCCCCAACTGGATCGACCTGGACGGTGTCGCCAACATGCGCGACCTCGGCGGCCTCCCCACCTCTGGCGGCGGCCAGGTCGCCCATGGCGTCCTCATCCGCTCGGACAACCTCCAGGAGCTCCCCCCGGCCAGCGTCGCCCGACTGGTCGACGAGCTCGGCGTCACCGACATCGTCGACCTGCGCACCGAGACCGAAGTCCACCTTGAGGGCGCCGGACCGCTTCGGAGCATCAGCTCCCTCGTGCACCACCATCATTCGCTCTTCACGCCCGAGATCGTCGCCGAGACCGACACGACCTTGCCCTGGCACGACGACCGCGACGTCGACCGGACGACGGCCGAGTTCTGGGGCGGGCACTACCTGGGCTACCTCCACGGCCGACCCGACTCGATCAGCGCGGCCCTGCGCGTCCTGGCCGGAGCATCTGGGGCCACGATCGTCCACTGCGCAGCCGGCAAGGACCGTACCGGCACCGTCGTCGGGCTCGCCCTCGATGTCGCCGGCGTACCGCACGAGGCGATCGTCGCCGACTTCATGGCCACCGCCGAGCGGATCGACGCCATCATGGCCCGGCTGCTGTCCCGACCGGCATACGCCGAGCAGCTCCGCGGGAGCACGGTCCATGACCAGGCCCCGCAGCCGCTGGCGATGGAGGCGGTCCTGGCGTATGCCGCGGAGCAGTTCGGCGGTACGGCCGGCTGGCTCCGCGCGCAAGGGTGGCGCGAGGCCGACGTGGACCTGCTGAGGAACCGACTCCGAGCCTGACAGGCACTTCGGCCGATGAGCGCCTGGCACACGCGATCGGGGGGCCGCCCGTGGCCGGCGCAACCGTGGCCGGCGGCAACGGGGACCGGCGCCGAGCGGCGGCAACCGGGACCGGCGGCAAGGGGGACCGGCGCCGAGCGGCGGCAACCGGGACCGGCGGCAACGAGGACCGGCGTCGAGCGGCAGCCGGTGCCGAGCCTGACGAGCAGATCGGGCCGGCGGGTGCAGCAGTATGGCGCTGCTGGGGCGTGGCGGCGTGGCGCCTCGAGTGGCTCCCGGATCGGCGGATCAGGCAGTCTGCTTCTCGCTGACGTAGATCGTGATCACGCCGCGGACGACGACGGTGCCGTCGGTCCTGCGAGCCTCCACTCGCACGTCGACGTCTCCGGGCGCGACCCAGTCCTGCGGGTCGGTAACGGCCGTGCACAGCAGGTCGGTGGTCGACTTGGCGAGGTAGTCGACCTTCATGCCGCGCGGGATCCAGCGGCGTCCGATCGGCGTGGTGGCCTCGGCGAGCAGTCCCATGGCTGCCTCAAGCCCGTTGCAGACTGCGATGGCGTGGACGGTGCCGAGGTGGTTCTGGACCGCCCGCCGCTTCCGGATGGTCAGCTCGGTGTGGTTTGGCCCGACGTCGCGGACCCGCGGGCGCACGCTCCAGAAATAGGGAGCGGCCTGGGCGAAGAACACGGAGAAGACCCGCCTGCCCGCAGGTAGGTCGCGCAGGCGTCGGTACACGGCGTAGGTGTCGGGCATGCCGGTGAGATTACCCATCAGTAGCCTTCGCGGCGACGCCTTGTGAGACACCTGACGCGCGACCGCCACCGGCATCGGCATCGGCATCGGCATCGGCACCGGCACCGGCACCGGCACCGGCACCGGCACCATAGTCGCGCCTGCCTCCAACAACACCCGCCGCCAACGGCCCCTCGCCGGCGGTGCCCACCGACAGCCGCGTCCGCCGACAGCGTCCGACCACAACGGCGCCCGACCACAACGGCGCCCATCGCCGACAGCGTCCGACCACAACGACGCCCGTCGCCGACAGCGTCCGACCACAACGGCGCCCGTCGCCAACGGCGCACGGGCGCGGTCAGCCGCGGGACGGCATACGGGATGCAGTTCTGCGGTCTGCTTCGCGCCTACTTCTTGGGCTTGGCCCCGGACTCGTCGGAGGACAGCGCAGCGATGAAGGCCTCCTGCGGGACTTCCACGCGACCGACCATCTTCATCCGCTTCTTGCCCTCCTTCTGCTTCTCCAAGAGCTTGCGCTTGCGGGTGATGTCGCCGCCGTAGCACTTGGCGAGAACGTCCTTGCGGATGGCGCGGATGTTCTCCCGCGCGATGATCCGCGCGCCGATCGCGGCCTGGATGGGCACCTCGAACTGCTGGCGCGGGATGAGGTCCTTCAGCTTGCCGGCCATCATCACGCCGTAGGCGTAGGCCTTGTCGCGGTGAACGATCGAGCTGAAGGCGTCGACCGTCTCGCCCTGTAGGAGGATGTCGACCTTGACCAGCTCGGCAGTCTGGTCACCGTCGGGCTCGTAGTCGAGGGACGCGTAGCCGCGGGTCCGGCTCTTGAGCTGGTCGAAGAAGTCGAAGACGATCTCGGCGAGCGGCAGCGTGTAGCGCATCTCCACGCGGTCCTCGGAGAGGTAGTCCATGCCGCGCAGGGTGCCACGCTTGGACTGGCACAGCTCCATGATCGCCCCGACGAACTCGCTGGGGGCGAGGATCGTGGCCCGGACGATGGGTTCGCGGACGTCGGCGATCTTGCCGCCCGGGAACTCACTGGGGTTGGTGACGACGATCTCCTTGCCGTCCTCCATCGTCACGTCGTAGACCACGTTGGGCTGGGTGGAGATCAGGTCGAGGTTGAACTCGCGCTCCAGCCGCTCCCGGACGATCTCGAGGTGGAGCAGGCCGAGGAAGCCGCACCGGAAGCCGAAGCCGAGGGCTGCGGAGGTCTCCGGCTCGTAGACGAGGGCGGCGTCGTTCAGCTTGAGCTTGTCCAGCGCCTCGCGCAGGTCGGGGTAGTCCGAGCCGTCCAAGGGGTAGAGGCCCGAGAAGACCATCGGCTTGGGGTCTCGGTAGCCACCCAGGGAGGTCGATGCCGGCTTGCTCGCGTTGGTGACCGTGTCGCCGACGCGGGACTGTCGGACATCCTTGACTCCGGTGATGAGATAGCCGACCTCGCCGACGCCCAGCCCCTTGCCCGGCACCGGCTCGGGACTGATGACGCCGATCTCGAGCAGCTCATGCGTCGCCTTCGTCGACATCATGACGATGCGCTCGCGCGGGTTGAGGTTGCCGTCGATGACGCGGACATAGGTGACGACGCCGCGGTAGGTGTCGTAGACCGAGTCGAAGATCATCGCGCGAGCCGGAGCGTTGGCGTCGCCGACGGGGTGGGGAATCTGGCGGACGATTTCGCCCAACAGCGGCTCCACCCCGGCACCGGTCTTGCCCGACACGCGCAGGCAGTCCTCTGGCTCGACACCGATCAGGCCGGCGAGCTCCTCGGCGTACTTCTCCGGCTGGGCCGCCGGTAGGTCGATCTTGTTGAGCACGGGGATGATCGTGAGGTCGTTCTCCATCGCCAGGTACAGGTTGGCCAGAGTCTGCGCCTCGATGCCCTGCGCCGCGTCGACGAGGAGCACCGCACCCTCGCAGGCGGCCAGGCTGCGGCTGACCTCATAGCTGAAGTCGACGTGTCCGGGCGTGTCGATCATGTTGAGGGCGTACGTCTCGCCGTCGCTCTCCCACGGCATACGGACCGCTTGGCTTTTGATCGTGATGCCACGCTCGCGCTCGATGTCCATCCGGTCGAGGTACTGGGCACGCATCGCCCGCGCGTCGACGACCCCGGTGAGCTGCAACATCCGGTCGGCCAGCGTCGACTTGCCGTGGTCGATGTGGGCGATGATGCAGAAGTTGCGGATCAGGGCAGGCGGGGTCGCGTGCGGCTGGAGCACGCTCGCGGCGCGGGCCATCGGTGACACGGGGTGCGGACGTCCTTACGGAATTTGGTGCGGGGACGGAGACCCCACAGTGTCCCATCCCGGCACCCACGTCCGAAATCCACTCCGTGGCGCTCCGAACTCCGGGCCCCCGACGCTCCGGTTGGCGCACTGCCGATCCTCGAAGGGGGGTGCGCCCGGCTCCGGGCTGTCGACGACGCTTGAAAACGAGGCCATGGCGACGCATGGGCCCAATTTTCGAGCGACGTCGACACGGGCGCTCGGTGCCGCCACCGTGCTCTCGCACGGGTCCAGGCCAGGCTTGCCGACTCAGGTCGGCGCACTCCCTGCCGCGGTCGCCAGGTGTGCTCACTCAGTCGGCACACTGTTGACCGCGCGGGCCGCGCGGGCCGGGCGCACCGGCGACTCCCGGTGGGCATACTGCTGACGTGGCCCCACGTCCCCTCCTCGACCGGCTCCTGCACCTCCTCGTTGGCCGCCCGCGCCGACCGGCCGAGCCCTCCAAGCGCCCTGCACTGATGCGAACGGCGTACCCCGGAGACTTCGTCGGGCTCCCCGACCTGGACTACTCGCCGCTGGCGGACGGCCGGCCGGACCCCGGCGAGATCGTGTGGACGTGGGTCCCCTACGAGGAGGACCACGCCAAGGGCAAGGATCGACCGGTCCTCCTCATCGGCCGGGACGAGCCGTGGCTGCTCGCCCTACCCCTCACGAGCAAGGACCACGATCTGGACGCCGCCCAGGAGCATCGCGCCGGACGTGAATGGGTCGACATCGGAACGGGCGGCTGGGACGCACGCGGTCGGGCAAGCGAGGTCAGGGTCAACCGGATCGTGCGCGTCGACCCGCACGGTATCCGTCGCGAGGGATCTGTGCTGCCGCGGCACACCTTCGATGGTGTCGCCGCGGCGGTTCGCGCCCAGCACGGATGACGCCGGCGGTCCGATCGCGATGTGAGCACCGGTGACGCGCACAGTCGGAGCAGGGGGCCATGGTCGCCCGGGCGCGTACGGACGGCGTCGAGGACGGCCTCGGTCCAGAGGTGCCGAAGGTAGCCCACTGCGTAGGCAAGCCGGCGCGGCTCAACTACCGGCTCTGGGTCCGTTCTGCCGGCTCAAAGCCGCCGCTTGAGAGACGGCTCGGCCTCCTTCCCCACGTACCGGGCTTGGCCCGGTTGGCCGACGTACCGGGCTTGGCCTGGTTGGCCGACGTACCGGGCTTGGCCTGGTTGGCCGACGTACCGGACTCGGGCCGGTTGGCCCACCCACCGGACTCGGGCCGGTTGGCCCACCGACCCGACTCGGGCCAGTTGGCCCACGCACCGGGCACGGCTGCGTGACCCCCTCCAGGGCCGCTCCGTTGGCCTACCTAGGGGGGCTCTGCCGACGGCTCCGCCCTGGTCGGAGGTGGGTGAGCGACGCTCGAGTATTCATGACCGGTAGGCGTCCTGACAGTCATCCGGTGGCCAGCTGGGTCGGGCGCCGGGTTCTCCAGGTCGAACAAGAGGGCGTCGAGCACGTCGTCCCAGGTCTGGCCGCCCGGACCACGCGGAATCCCGGTGTCATCGACCCGGAAGAGCCACCCAAGCTGCTCCTTTTCCAGGTTGCACCTTCGACAGCCTCCTCTGCCCGTCGCCAGGTGCGTGCACCCGCCGAGCCGAACCGGAATGACATGGTCGATGTCACGGATCGGGGCCTCGCAGAAGGGCGTCCGGCATCGGAGATCGCGCAACACAAGGAATCGGCGCAACAGGCCCGAGAAGCCCCGCTGTGGACTGGCCCAGGCCACGAGTTCTCCAGGCCCTGGCAGCCGGTCGAACGCCTTGAGCCAGTGTCCGACCTCGTCGGGAACCACTGCAGAGGCGACACCGCCCGATCCGTCCCCCGCGCTCAGGGTCCCTCGAGCCGATCGGGCGATCCACGTACGCACCGACATCGGCAGCAGACGCCGTCGTCGCTCCATACCGATCAGCTGGCTACCCGTCGCGTCCGTGAAGAGGCGGCGCACCCACACGGGTCTATCGCCCGCGCGGCACCGCAACGCGGGGCCCGAGTCGAGCGCCCACTGGTTGGTGACGGCCTCGCGAAGGGCTGCCGCCGACATCGTGCCCACGCCGGGAATCACGGCTGACGGCCCGCCGCCGGGCGTGAAGAGCGATGCCTCCGGTTTCAGGTTCGCTGGGTGCCCAGCTGAGCTCCCGGAACCTGCAGCGCAAGCCTCGGTGCCGTATGCAGCAGGGTCGCTGGAGGAATTGGCAGCCGCCGGGGTCGTCTCCTCCTCCCTCGTCGTCTCCTTCTCCCGCGTCGTCTCCTTCTCCCTCGTTGCCGTCTTCTCCGGCGTCGGCTCCTGCGCTCCGGTCGCCACCGTCGCCCCGGTCGGCTCCTGCGTCCCCCTCGGCACCCGCGTCCCCCTCGGCACCCGCGTCCCGGCCGACTCCTGCGCTCCCACCCGCTCACTTGACGAGGTCGATGACGAGCCGGTGGGCACAGCCGGTGACCCGGCTGGCGGTCGACCGCGGTTCGGGGTTGCCGGCTTCGCGGGGCCCGCCGCCCAACCGGGACCGGCCGGACGGGCCGGACGGGCCGGACCGAACGGACGGGCCGGACCGAACGGACCGAACAGCCCGGCCGCTCCCACTACAACATGGACTTCGACCGGCTGCGCTTGACCCGGGCTCCGACCGGACAGCACCTCGAGGGCGTGGTCGGTCATGACGTTGGCCCGGCGCCGCCCGAGCAGGGGGTCGTCGGTCACCGCGCCCTGGGCGGCCGAGTCGGCATACGAGCCAAGGGATGTCATCGCCCCCGCGACGTCGAGCATCGGACCATAGATCGTGAGGTAGCCCATGCCGTCACGGCCAGACCGCGCGGAGACCCGGCGCTCGCCGGCCTCGTGCCTGGCCCGTTGCCCCAACGCGTCGGGATCCAGCTCATCCGCGAGTCGCCGTGCCTGCTCGCCCACCTGGAACCGGTTGTGCGTCGTCAGCTCGGCCGAGAGCCGGGCGTCGACGGCGCGGCGCGTCTGCGAGGACAGCGCAGCGGTGGCCCGGTGGACGGCAGCGGCCTTCTCCTCGGAGATCTCCCCTCGCGTCAGGGCGCGCATGGTGTGCGGCAGATCCTGGGTCAGGGCCCGCGCCAGAGCCAGATGCCCGTCGCCCGAGCTCGGAGACTCGCTCCGAGCCAGGCCGATCTGCTGACCGATCGAACGGTCGCGCGCCCGCTCAGCCCGTGGGTCGTCCGCCGGTGGCAGCGTCTCGGTGGAGGTGGCGAAGGATGCCGTCACTCGGGCCAGGGCAGCGGACGCCGCGCCTCGGAGCCGCTCCAACGACGCCACGGTCGTGATCCGGTCGGCGTCACCCAGAGCCGACCCGTCGACGCGGGCGAGCCAGCCCGCGACGGCGTCGACGACCTCGGCCGGCGCGTCGCGGGCGGTGTCGCGGGTGAGCACGGGCAGCATGGCGGGGCGTTGACCGGACTGACCGAGCTCGTGGACCGATGTCGTCATGGGTACCCCCTTTCGAAATACCCAAACACAAGGCACCGACACCCCCGGCATCCGCCGACAGCCGACACCCCGAGGGACGAACGCGCGACGCTGCACCCGCTCGCCAAACACGAAGGGGCCCGTCACCACACGGGTGACGGGCCCCTTCGCAGGGTTGGCTACCTCAGAGTGAGGCGGCCTTCTTGGCCATGGCCGACTTCTTGTTGGCGGCCTGGTTCGCGTGGATGACGCCCTTGCTCACGGCCTTGTCGAGCTTGGTGGACGCGGTCTTGAGGGCGGCCTTGGCCTCCTCGACCTGACCGGCGTCGGCGGCCGCACGGAACTTGCGGATCCACGTCTTGAGCTCGGACCTGACAGCCTTGTTGCGCTCGGTCGCGACCGCGTTGGTCTTGATCCGCTTGAGCTGGGACTTGATGTTTGCCACTGATCGTCTTTCTGATGGAGGTCGGTATGCCGTTAGAGGGCGGCAGAAGCGGCTCGGGACCGGGCGTGGGGCACCCGTGGAGAGAACCGCTCTGGATGAAGCTTCGTGCGCGCACGACCTGAGCGCGCACGCGAAGAGCAAATCTACCAGCGGGCCCACCCCCCGACCAAAACGCCCAACAGCGCTGCCTGCACGAACACCGTATGCCGGTCGGTCGGCTCCCGCGTCCGCCTGGACACCCCGCACGGCCGGGTCAGCCGCCCCTGCGCTCGCGGGTGATGGTGAGCACGGCCCGCTCCACGGCATACACCGGGTCCCGCCCGCCACCCTTGACGTCGAAGTCGGCGGCCGCGACGGCCTGGATCGAACGGCCGAGCGCATCAGGCGTCCAGCCGTTCAGGGAGCGGCGGGCCTTGTCGACCTGCCACGGGGCCAGCCCGAGATCGCGGGCCACGTCGACCGAGCGACCTCGCCCCGCCGAACCCACCCGCACCAGCTGACGCAGCTGTTGCGCGAGCACGGCGACGATCGGAACCGGATCCACCCCGACCGCGATGGCGTGTCGCAGCAGCCGCAGCGCCTCGCTCGTGTCACCGGCCACGGCAGCGTCGGCGACGCGGAAGCCGGTCGCCTCGACCTTGCCCCCGTGGTACAGCTCGACGACCGCCTCGTCGATGGTCCCGGTGGTGTCGGCGATGAGCTGCTGGCAGGCCGAGGCGAGCTCGCTGACGCTCTGCCCGACCGCCTCGACGAGCGCGCGCACGGCGCCCGGCGTGGCGCGCCGGTGCGCGGCGCGGAACTCATGGCTCGCGAAGTCGGTCTTGTCCCGGTCGGACTTGATGGCCGGCGCCTCGACGACGCGCGCCCGGGCGGACCTCAACGCGTCGAGGACCTTCTTGCCCCGGTTGCCGCTCTTGTGCCGGACGATGAGCGTCACCCCGTCCTCGGGCGCCGCGAGGAAGGCCAGCAGGTCGGCCTGGAGCTCGTCGGGAGCCTCGTCGAGGTCATGGACGACGATTGCCTTGTCGCCCCCGAAGAGTGAGGGCGCGGCCTGGGCGAGCAGATCACCCGGAGCGTAGCTCGCGGCATACAGGCGCACGACCTCGAGGTCGGGCTGGCTGACGCGCAGGTCCTCGAGAAGGCCCTTGACCGCCCGGTCGGCGATGACCTGCTCCGGCCCGGAGACGAGCGCGAGGGGAGGCACCCGCCTCGGCACGTCCATCACATCCACGGGGACATCGGTCACGGCGTCAGCCTGCCACGCACCCCGGACAGCCGATGACCGGGCGCACAGTCGAGCACCGTCACATGAAGTTCTTCGTATGCAGCGCGGAGAGCTCCGCAGCCTCGCCATCGGGGAAGCCGATCGCGGCCAGCCGCCGGCGGCGACCCTCGTCCATCCGGCGCTGCAGGCCCTGGACGGCCTCCCAACCGCGCCGGATCGCAGCCGGCTCCCAGGACCCCGCCGCGAGCAGCACCAGCCCGTCGAAGACCGACTGGTTCAGCCCGGCGGTGTCGCGAAGCGCCTCGTGACGACGTTCGACCGCGCCGCGGAGCCGGCCGAGGAAGGCCGGGTCGCTGTGCGCGATGTATGCCGTGTGCGCCACTCCGAAGGCGACGTGCCGGGCCTCGTCGCGCGCTGCCAGCCGGGTGACGTCGGCCGTGACCCGGTCCGGCGCGAAGTCGTGGATGAACTTCAGCAGGTCCACGAAGGTTCCCTCGCCGAGAACGGACAGGAGGAACGAGGCCAAGGTGAAGTCGGGCTCGTTGAGCAGGGTCTGCAGGGACTCCCGGCCGTCGGCGCCGGACCGGCCCATCTGGCCCCGGGTCAGGAGGGCCCGCCGGGTGAAGATCTCCACATGGCGGGCCTCGTCGGCGACCTGGGAGGCCAGCAGCTGCATCACCTCGCGGTAGTGCGGGTGCAATGTGCCCAGCATCCTGGCCGGGATCATGAGCGCGGCCTGCTCGTTCTCCACGAGATAGGTCATGATCTGGACGACGGCGTCCTCGATGTCATCGGGGACACCGCTCGGCGGCGTCCAGTCGATGATCGTGTTGGGGTCCCACTGCGAGGCAGCAGCGCGCGCGTACAGAGTGGGCGCGATGTCCGCCCACACGTGGTCCCGCTCGACCCAGGCGACGTCGAGCTTCGGACCACCGGCCTCGACGAGCGCACCACGCGCAGCCAGGCCCCAGGTCCGGTCCGCCCTGGGCAGAACGCCACCCGGCTCACCCGCGCGGACGGCGCCCGACCAACGCTGGTCGTGCGCCGCGCCCTTCTCCAGGACCAGCGAAGGCCCGTCGCTCAGCTCATCCGACGACAACCGATCCGCTGCTGGCATCGGCCGATCCGCTGCCGGCAGCAGCCGATGACCGTGCGACCGCGCCCACGCCCCCAGCATGAGGGACAGGCCGCCGGACCGGCCGCGCACCTCCAGCTGCTCCCCGGGACGCAGCCCGGCGAGGGCGCGCTCGAGGAGGATGTGGCCGCCCTCGTCGAGGGCGAGGTCCTCAAGGTCGATAGTCATCCGCGGTGATGTTGCCCTCCGCGTCGTAGAAGCCCGTCTCGTCGACGGCTCGCTCCAGTGCAGCGTAGTTCTCCGTCCGACCCGGCAGCCACTGCTTCAGCCCTTCGAGGTCGAGCAGCCGGCGGACGGTCGGGTCGGCATACGACATGGCGAGAAAGGCGTCGTTCAGGGTGGCCACCGCCTCGGGGTCCGCACCCGGCGCCGTGGTCATCATGCAGTGGTCGAAGGGCTCGGTCTGGCCGAGCACCGACAGGTAGCCGCTGGGGACGGTGCCCTCCTGGCTGAACACGATGAGGTTGGCGTCGAGCACGCAGGCCGCGTCGACGGAGCCTTCGCGCAGGGCGATCACGGCGTCGCGTTCGCCGCCGACGTGGTCCCCGTGCAGGCCGACACCGACGTCGAACCGGACCACCTCGAAGTCCTCACCGGGGACGAGCCCCTGCGACCGCAGGTACGACAGCGGGATCAGCGTCGACTGCGGTGAGTCCACCGCCCCGACGCCGACCCGCTTGCCGCGCAGGTCGGACAGCGTCTCGGCGCCGCTCCCCGCGCGGGTGACCACGGCCGAACGCAGCTCACGGTCGGAGTCCCGCATGAAGAGCGGGACGACCGTCAGCCCACGCGCCCTGGCCAGGCGGTCGGCCCGGACCCAGGCGAGCGGGGAGTTCCAGGCCAGGTCGATCCGGTTCGCGAGGAGGTCCTCCACCTGGCGTTCATAGTTGGAGTACAGCACGAAGTCGGTCTCGATCCCGCGCTCCCGGAGGAACCCGCGGAAGCCCTCCCAGATCGTCACCACCTTCGGGTCGTAGGCCACCGACCCGATCACGAGGGGGGTGCTCACACATCCCCCAACAACGGCAGCCCACACATGGCCCGACCGACGAAGTCGAGCAGTGCGTCGGTGGTCGGGGCCATCACCCGCGCCGCACGCGAGTCGCGAAAGCGTCGCTCCACGGCGAGCTCCTTGCGGAAGGCCGCGCCACCGCAGGCCACCATGGCCAGGTCGGACACCTCGGCAACCCCCTGGTCGGCGGATGCCTTGGACTCCAGCACGAGCAGCACCGCCTCGGGGCGGGCGGCGGCGACCGCCGCGAGTGCGTCCTCGACCAGGGTCCGGCTGCGGTCGCTCTGGATCTGCATCTGGGCGAGCCGGGTGCGGGAGGGGAGCTGCTGGGCCAGGGTCTGGCCCAGGTGCTGCAGCTGGGTGCCGGCGAGGTGGTCCCTCGTGGCCGCGGTCAGCGCCTGCATGGCTCCCACGCTGGCGGACGCGTTGAGCAGCAGGAACCACGGGAGCACGACGGCGAGCGCGTGGTCCAGGCCGGTGCCGTCGGTGCCGAGCAGGTCGGTCGCCGGGATCCGGACGTCCACCGCCGTGACCGGGCACGAGTCGTTGCCGCGCAGGCCGAGGCCGTCGAAGGTCGAGGGGATGCTCAGGCCCGGAGTGTCGGTGGGGACGTACCAGAGCGTCATCGGACCGTCGGCCGCCAACGGGGTCGAGGACCAGACGTAGCTGTCGGCTTCGTGCGCAGAGGTCACCCAGCTCTTCTCCGCGTTGAGGACGACCTCGTCACCGTCGGCGGCGGCGGTGCTCACCGGCGCCCAGAAGTGGCTTCGCGAGCCCCGCTCGGAGAAGGCGAGGGTGGTCAGGTGGTCTCCTGAGGCGATCGCGCGCACGGCCTGCTCGTGTCCAGCGGCCACGAGCATCGCGGTGGCCGAGTAGTGCATACAGACCACCATGGCGGTAGAGGCACAGGCCTGGGCGAGGCGCCGGACGACGTCGGCCGCCACGTCCATCCCGGCTCCGCCCCCGCCGTACTCGGCGGGGACCGTGACGGCAAGGATCCCGGCAGCACCGAGGGCGTCGATGGCGGCTCGGGGGAAGGCACCCTCGGCGTCGACGGTGGCCGCCTGCGGCGCCACGATCTCGTCGATGATGCGCTGGAGGCTCTCGTCAATGGACACTTCGGACACTTCGGTCTCGCTTCCTGGGATCCGCGGGTGGGATGGGCTCACGATAGTGACCCAACCGACGGGCCGGCAGACGTATGCCGGCCACCCGCTCGGGTGAATCGAGGGGTGAACCACCGCGGATGCGGATGCAGTCAGCCTGCCTTCCGCCTCACCTGCGGCCCGATCGGGCCTCAGCCCAGGTCGAAACCGGGCTGGGAGCCAGCCTCCAGACCGAGTCCACGCAGCCGCGCGGCGACCACGTCCTGGGCCAGCTCCAGACTCTCCGCCAGCTCCTCGAGGGTGAGACCGAGGGCGACCCCGTCGCGCAGCTCCTCGTCGGAGTGCTCGTCCCAGGCATGTCCCTGGGTGACGGCCGTGCGTGACGCGTCAGGGACCGGAGGCGGATCGGCGACCGGCCGAAGGTCGGGCGTCCCTGCTGCGGCAGCGGCACCGGCAGCGGCAACGCCAACGGCAGCGAGGGGGTCGGCTATCGGGCGCGGGTGCTCGGCCCCATCGCCGGACCCCATCGAGGTGCCGGACAGTGCCCCGGTCAGACCACGCAGGGCGGGCGCCGCCACGGGCAGGACCGGCGGGGCGACCTTGTCGAGCCGCTCCAGCGCACCGAGGACGAGAGCCCGGTCGGCCGTCGGCCAGAACGGCGGCAGCGAGCGCTGGAGGAACCCGGCATACCTGGCACTCATCATCCGCGAGTCGAGGAAGGCGACGACTCCGCGGTCGTCGGACCGGCGGACCAGTCGGCCGGCGCCCTGCGCGAGCCGAAGGGCGGCGTGCGTCGCGGACACGGCCATGAAGCCGTTGCCGCCCATCCGGGCGATCGCCTGGGACCTGGCGGAGGCGAGGGGGTCGTCGGGCCGCGGGAACGGGATCCGGTCGATGATGACCAGCTGGCACGACGAGCCGGGGACGTCGACCCCCTGCCACAGGGTGAGTGTCCCGAACAGGCAGACGGTTGCCGTCTCCGCGAACTGCCGGACGAGCGTGGTGATCTGGTCCTCGCCCTGGCACAGGAAGGTGATGTCGGTGCCGGCGAACCGTTCGCGCATCGCCTCGGTCGCGTCCTGGGCCGCACGCATCGAGGAGAACAGACCCAGGGTCCGGCCCCCGGCAGCCCGGACCAGCGCCTCGATCTCGTCGAGCGTCGCCTTGCCGATGCCGTCACGGCCGGGTGCGGGCAGATGCTTGGCGACATAGGCCATCGCCTGAGCCGGGTAGTCGAACGGGCTCCCGACGTCGACTCCCTTCCAGTCCGGTGCCCCGTCGCCGCGCAGCCCCATCGTCCCGGCGAGGGCGTCGAAGGACCCGCCCAGCTCCAAGGTCGCCGACGTCAGGACGACCGTCCGCTCGTCGAAGATCTTGTCGCGCAACAACATCGCCACGCTCATCGGCGCGACGCGCAGCACCGACCCACGTCGCGGGTCGCGCGACAGCCACACGACATCGAGGTCACGCTCCTCGAGGATCCGGGCGGCGTTGTCGAAGACCTCGTCGACCGCGGCCCGGGCCACCTGACGAGCGCCGTCGGCCTCGGCCCCGGCCTCCGGCTTCAGCTCGGACTGCACCTGGCGGGCCGTGTCGCGAACCCGGGCGAGGGCGAGGGCCAGGGCGTCCGGTATGCCGGTCAGCCGCCCCTCGGGGGCACCGTCCAGGACGCCCTGGAGGAAGACCGCGGAGTCCTCCATCGCCTCCCGCGACTCGGCCTCGGCCATCCGCCCGGCCCGCTTGGCGGCCGCGGAGATCATCGACGGAGTGACCTCGTCGGTGATCGTCGACGTGACGCGGTCGACGAGCTCGTGGCCCTCGTCGATCACCAGGACGTCGTGCTCGGGCAGCATCTGCCGGCCCTCGAACGCGTCGATCGCCATGAACGAGTGGTTGGTGACGATGACGTCGACGTCCTTGGCGGCCTCGCGCGACCGCTCGACGAAGCACTCGGCGATGGCCGGGCACTTGCCGCCCAGGCACTCGTGGGCACTCACCGAGACCTGTCGCCAGGCCCGCTCCGAGACGCCCGGGACGAGCTCGTCGCGGTCGCCGGACTCGGTCTCCTCGGCCCACTCCCGGAGCCGGACGACCTCGGCGCCGAGCCGGCCGATGCCCGCGTCGACCGCGCCCATCCCCAGCAGCGCGTCGTCATCGTCGGGGAAGCCGCCCTCGAGCTTGTGGGCGCACAGGTAGTTGCGCCGTCCCTTGACGAGCGCATATGTCGGCGTCCGCCCGAGCACCGGCGCGATCGCCTCGGCCAGGCGGGGCATGTCGCGGTCGACGATCTGGGACTGCAGGGCCAGGGTCGCGGTGGCGACGATCGCCGGCTTCCCCGCGCTCATCGCGTGCTGGACCGCCGGCACGAGGTAGGCAAGGGACTTGCCGGTGCCGGTCCCGGCCTGGACGAGCAGGTGCTCGCCGGAGTCGACAGCGGCGGCGACGGCGTGCGCCATCTCGACCTGGCCCGGACGCTCGACCCCGCCCACGCCGACAACGGCAGCGTGCAGGAGGTCGTCGAGGGAAGGCATGGGGTTCAGCGTATGCCGGGCCGCCGACTCTCCCCGGCGGCCATCCACAGCCCCCGTTGCGTCTGCGTCGATGAGGGCTCGCGACGTGCGGTCACCCGGACGTCGGCGTGCCCGACCGAGTGCAGATCAGGTGGGCCACCAGCGCCGTCCACCCGGTCTGGTGGGACGCGCCGAGGCCGGCGCCGGTGTCGCCGTGGAAGTACTCGGAGAACGTCGGATGGTCGGCCCATAGCGGGCCCGTCCCCACGTGGACCGGGTCGCTCGGCCGCCGCCCGTCGGCGTCCGGGCGGAACAGCCCGATCAACCGGTCGTCGAGCTCGTCGGCCACCTCGGCGAGCGTGCGTCGCGATCCCGACCCCGTCGGCAGCTCGACGGTCAAGGCGGAACCAAGCCCCGCGGCATACGTCCGCAGCGCGTCGATGATGAGCACGTTGACCGGCATCCAGACCGGGCCGCGCCAGTTGGAGTTGCCGCCGAAGAGCCCACTGTCGGACTCGGCCGGCACGTACCGGATCGGGAGGTCGGCCCCGTCGATCGGGACCGAGTAGCCGTTGCGGTAGACCGCGGAAAGGGAGCGTATGCCGTGCGGCGAGAGGAACTCGTCCTCGTCGAGCAGCCGGCAGAGCAGGTCCTCGAGGCGCTCGGAGGTGAGCAGCGACAGGCTCGTGACGACGCGACCGTCGTTGCGGGAGCTGACAACTGCGTCCATCAGCTCGGGACGTCGAGCGCGCAGCCAGCCGAGCCGGCCGGTGAAGTCCGGCAGCGCTCGCGGCACCCAGTCCGGCGTCACGGCGACGGCGAGCAGCGGCAGCAGACCGACCATCGAGCGGACCCGCACAGGCTGGGTGCTCCCGTCGGCGGCGACGACGACGTCGTAGTAGAACGAGTCGACCTCGTCCCACAGCGACACCTTCCCCGACCCGAAGCTCTCCATCGCCTCGGCGATCGCGAGGAAGTGCTCGAGGAACTTCGTCGCCGTCTCGTCCCACGCGGTGTCCTCGCGCGCGAGCTCCAGGGCGATCCGAAGCATGGAGAGGAAGAAGAACGCCATCCAGCTCGTCGCGTCGGACTGCTCGAGCCGCTGGCCCTGCGGGAGCGGCTGGCTCCGGTCGAACGGGCCGACGTTGTCCATCCCGAGGAAGCCGCCCTCGAAGAGCCCGGACCCGTCGGCGTCCTTGCGGTTGACCCACCAGCCGGCGTTGAAGAGCAGCTTGCTGAAGACCCGGATCAGGAAGTCGTGGTCCCACGCGCCGTCCAGGACGTAGACCTGCCAGGTCGCCCAGGCGTGGACCGGCGGGTTCACGTCGCCGAAGTCCCACTCGTATGCCGGGAGCTTGCCGTCGCGAGCCATCGCCCACTCCCGGCACATGAGGGTCAGCTGGTCCTTGGCGAAGGTGGGGTCGATGTGGGCCATCGCGACACAGTGGAAGGCGAGGTCCCAGCAGGCGAACCACGGGTACTCCCACTCGTCCGGCATCGAGATGACATCCGCGAGCGAGAGGTTCTGCCAGTCCGAGTTCCTTCCGTACCAACGGCTTTCGGGCGGCGCCGGTTGCGCAGGGTCGCCCTGCAGCCACTGCTCGACGTCGTACCGGTACAGCTGCTTGCACCAGAGCAGGCCGGCGAAGGCCCGTCGGGCGACGTACGCGTCCTCCCCACTGGTGTGGGCCGGGATGACCTCGGCGTAGAACTCGTCGGCCTCCTGCTTGCGCGTGGCGATCGTCGTGGCGAAGTCCTCGAAGCCGGCCAGACCGCGGATCGGCCCCACGCCGGTGGCTGTCGGTGCGTTGTCGCTGGCAAGGCTGAGCCGGACAGTGAAGGACTCCCCCGGCCCGACGGCATCGACGTGCCACCACAGAGCCGCCTTGGTGCCGGACCCGCCGCTCGGGACGAGCCGTGACTCGTCGCCATGGACGATGGCGGTGTCGATGGCGTTCTTCGGGTGGGCGGCCGTGCCAGCGGTCGTGCCGAAGCAGTACTCGTTGTCGGTCTCGTTGTCGCACAACAGAACTCGAGGCGAACCCTCGGCGCTCAGGACGTATCGGCCCAGGTAGGCGTGGTCGGCTGCCAGCGCGACCCGGCCCTCCCCCGCGTCGAGGACCTGGACCGTCGGGCGCCGGTCGTCCCGGCCCCACGACCACGTGTTGCGGAACCACAGCTGCGGCACGAGGTCCAGCGGCGCTGCCTCGGGCCCGTGGTTGGTCGCGGTGATCTCCACGAGCACGTGGTCCGGCCCGGCCTTGGCGTGCGTCACGTGGACGTCGAAGAACCGGTCCTCGTCGAGGATCCCGGTGTCGGAGAGCTCGAACTCGGGCTCATCCCTTGTGCGGCGGGCGTTCTCGTCGCGGAGCCGGCCGTAGGGGAAGGCGCGCTGCGGGTACCGGTACAGCCACTCGGCATACGAGTGGGTCGGTGTCGCATCGACGTGCCACCAGTACTCCTTGGCGTCCTCGCCGTGGTTGCCCTGCCCGTTGGTCAGCCCGAAGATGCGTTCCTTGAGCCGGTCGTCCTGCCCGTTCCACATCGCGATGGCGAGGTTGAGGAACCCGTAGCGGTCGCAGATGCCAGCGAGCCCGTCCTCCCCCCCGCGGTAGGCGCGGGCGTGGGCATGGTCGAACGGGAGGTAGTCCCACGCGTCGCCGCCGGGCGAGTAGTCCTCCCGGACCGTCCCCCACTGCCGGCCGGCGAGGTAGGGGCCCCACCGGCGCCACGCGGACAGGTCGCCCTGGCTCTGTGCCAGCCGGTCGTGCTCGGCCGTCGGTGGAACGCGTCGGGTGGTGGGCTCCGGCTGCGCGTCGGTGCTCGGCTGGTCGGGGGGCACGTCCTGCACTGTGCCAGCCCGCGCTGGACGGCGGCTGGACGACGGCCGGACGACGATCGGAGAGCAGGCCCTCAGCCCGGTCCGGGGCGGCCCATCCCCGCGTCCCGGGCCCGCACGATCGCCTCGGCCCTGCCCGCGACCTGGAGCTTGGCGAAGATCGTCGAGACGGTGTTGGCGACGGTCTTGGCAGCGAGCGAGAGACGCACGCCGATGGCCGCGTTCGGCAGTCCCGCCGCAAGGAGGTCGAGGATCTCGCGCTCCCGCGCAGTGAGCTCGGGGAAGGGCAGCGCATCGGGTGCCGCCGGCCCGGAGGCGAAGAAGGCGAGTACCCGCCGAGCCACGGCGGGCCCGAAGATCGCCTCGCCGCGCGCCACGGCCGAGATGGCTCCGAGGATCTCGTCCTGGGTGGCTCCCTTGACGAGGTAGCCGCGGGCGCCGGACCGCATGGCGGCGAAGACCGACCGGTCGTCGGCGTGCATCGTCAGCACAAGGACGGCGACGTTCGGCGCGACCCGGGCCAGCTCCTTCGTCGCCTCGAAGCCGTCACCGTCGGGCATCTGGAGGTCGATGATGGCGACGTCGGGCGCCTGGAGGACAGCCTCGCGGACGGCCTCGTGACCCGACGCGCACCGGGCGACGACGTCGAAGCCGGGCACCGAGGTGAGTAGCGCGACCAGCCCGTCCCGGACGATCGGGTGGTCGTCGGCGATGAGCACCCGGACGTCAGCGGACCCATCAGCCGTCACGACGAGGCCCCGATCGACATCGACGGCGCAGACGGCTCAGCCTGCCCAGACGGCTCAGCCTGCCCGGCTCCAGCGGGTGACCCGGTCAGCGAGAGCGGCGTCGGGGCGGACGGCACGAGCGGCAGCGAGGCATGCACGCGACCGCCCCCAGCGGTGGGGCCAGCCTCGAACCGGCCGCCCAGCTCGGCGGCGCGCTCACGCATCGCGCCCATCCCGACCCCCGGCTGCCAGCCGCCGCCCGGCCGGCCGCCGCCCGGCCGGCCGTCGCCCGGCCGGCCGTCGTCGACGACCTCGACGTCCAACGTGTCACCACAGCGCAGCGTCACCTCGGCGCGCGAGGCGTCGGCGTGCCTGGCGACGTTGGTGAGCGCCTCGGTCGCGATCCGGTATGCCGCGACCTCGAGCGCCGCCGGCAGGTGCGGGAGTGCGTCGGTCACCACGCGGACCGAGATCCGCGACCCGTCGGGGCGGTAGGACAGCTCCTCGGCGCGCTGCCGGATGGCTTCGACGAGGCCGAGCTCGTCCAGGGCCGCAGGCCTCAGGTCGTCGACGACACGACGCACGCTGTCCACCGCCTCCCGCGCCGTGACCCGGACTCTCCCCACGAGCTGGTCGGCTCGCGCGGGATCGGTGTCCCGCAGGTTGGCCGCCGCGTCCGCGGCGAGCGCCAACCCGGTGAGGGTCGGTCCGACACCGTCGTGGAGCGCACGCCGCAGCTGCCGCCGCTCCTCCTCCCGGGCCGAGACGATCCGTTCGCGAGAGGCCTGGACCTCAGCCGTGAGCACGGTCGCGTGCAGGGCGAGCGCGAGCGCGACCGACACCAGGTCCAGGGCCCGCCGGTCCGGCCCGGTCAGCGTCGCCTCCCCCGGACGCAGCCCGAGCCGGAGCAGGCCGACCACCTCCGTGCCGTGCAGCAGTGTCACGACCTCGTCGCGACCCTCGCTCTCCCCGCTCGAGCCGAGGAGCCGTCCACCCGGCGCCAGGACCGCGGCATACGGCATCCGCAGCGCCCTCGTGAGGGATGCGGCCACGTCGTCCAGCGAGCTCTCCGAGGCCGCGAGGTGCGGCGCGAGGGAGGAGACGATCCGTGCGGGGTCGCGGCGGTCGCCGTAGGTGACCCGGTCGACCAGACGCTGCAGTCTCGGCAGCAGCGGAGCGGCGGCGAGCGCGATGACGACGGTCGCGAGGACGGGCTGGCCGGTCCATCCCGACACGAGGCGGTCGAGGAGGGCGACGAGCACGACGTATGCCGCGAGGGCGAGCAGGGTGAGCAGCAGCCAGGTGAGCGCGCGGGAGATGACGAGCCGGATGTCGAGGAGCTGGTGCCGCACGATGGCGACGGTGATGGCCACCGGGACGACCGGGATGACGAAGAGCACGAGGATCGGTGTCCCGGCGACGAAGGCCCACGGGGTGACCACGCCGATGACGACGACCGTGGCGCAGGCGAGCCAGAGGATCTGGCTGCGCAGCGGCTCGACGGCGCGCCGGTAGCGCAGCACCAGCGCGGCGAGGGCGAGGCCGAGACAGACCAGGTTGCGCACCTCGGCGACCGTCCACAGCGGCGCCAGCGAGCCGTAGCCCGACCAGGTGAGCAGGCCGAGGGGAAGGCCCGGCAGCGTGGGCGAGGGGTCGAGGACCATCTCGGCGACGAACAGCGGGCTGGTCACGGCGATGGCCACCGCGACCGGCCGCCACCGCGGCGAGGGCAGGTGGCCGTCGGGGAAGAGGAACAGGGCGAGGGGCAGGCACAGCCCGATCGACCAGGGCCAGCACCACTGGAACGCCGTGACCGCGACCCGCTGCAGCCACTCGGGGTCAGCATGGGCCACCAGCAGCGCGGCAGTCGGCGCGGCGACCGCACTGGCGAGATGACCCAGCCCGTCGGCGACGAGCAGCCAGCCCACGGCGTTGCCCGGCCGGTGGCGCGCTACGACGGCTCCGCAGAGCCCGAACGACAGGCCCAGCACGGCGTTGCTCACGACGTAGGTGTCGACCGCGTCCCGCCAGGTCCAGCCGACCGAGAAGGCCAGCCAGACCACCATGACAGCCAGCACGATGAGCACGACCCCCGCCGCCGACGCGACCGGCCGCCACCGCTCAGCCCGTCCCTCGTCGACCGCCGCGACCATCGCCATGACCTCAGTGTGGAGCAGCGCCGTTCCCGGCGGCAGGGAATGCGTTCCCGACCGCCCGGGCAGGATCCCGCCGCTCCAAGGACCGCTGGCCCCGGTGCCGGGAGTGGCCCGACCCGCACGCTCGAAAGGTCGTTCCCGATCACTGCTCAGGAGGAAACCATGTACACCTCGATCACCCAGCGGGTCGGACTCGCCGTCCTCGGTCTGCTGTCCCTGGCCGACGTCGTCGAGCCGCTCGTCACCGACGGGAAGACCCCGCCGATGGGCATCGCCCTCGTCGACTCCGCCCTCGGGGTCGTCTCGCTCATCGCCCTGGTACTGGCCGTGCGCGGCAGTCGCCGGGGCCTGCTCACTGTCGTCGGGCTGCGGCTGCTGTCGGCCCTCACGACGGTTCCGGCCTTCTTCGTGTCGGCCGTCCCCACCCCGGTCGTGGCCATCAGCGCGGCACTCGTGGCGCTCACCATCGCGGCCGTCGTCGCCGTCCTCCGGCCGGCACACACCGTGGTGGTCGCATCATGAGCACCGCCACCGTCATCCCGACGTCCGGGTCCACCACGCGTCGGTATGCCGGGCCGTCGCCTCTGGTCGCGTCGCTCGCCGTCGTGGGGGCGGCGTCGATCGCCGTCCTGCGGCTCCTCATGCCCTACGACACGGTCGACGGCCCGGCCGCCATCGTGCACAAGGTCTACGCGGACCCCGGCGCTCAGTCGCTCCTGCTGTGGCTGGCGTTCGGGTCGGCACTCACCCTCGTGCCCGGTGTCCTCGCCATCGGGCGCTGGGTGCGAACCGGTGCCCCCCGACTCACCGCCGTCGCGATGACCCTGCTCGTGGCCGGCTACCTCGCCCTGCCCACGCTCGACGGCACCGACCTCCTGCCGTGGCTCGGCCAGCACAGCGGCACGCGGGAGGCCACCGTCGCCACGATGGCCGCGACGAGCCACCCCACCACGACCGCGGCGTCGATCGTCTTCGTCGTCGGCCACGTGCTCGGCACGATGCTGCTGGGCATCGCGATGTGGCGCAGTCGGAGTGTCCCCCGGTGGGCGGCGGTGGCCACGACCATCGCCCAGCCACTGCACTTCGTCTCGGCCGTGGTCATCACCAGCCACCCGCTCGACTTCGCGGCCTGGCTGCTCAACGCCGCCGGCTACGCGGCGGCTACCGTCGCCATCGCCCGAAACCGCTCGCGACACTAACTCGATCTAGATAGAGTTGGTCCCCGACAAACATCTACCTGTGTAGAGTTATCCCGTGCCCCGTCCCCGCGCCCTGTCGCAGCAAGCCCTCGCTGTCCTGGGGGCTCTCGCTGCAGACGCCGGCCGTTGGCGCCACGGCTATGACCTGGCGGCCGAGGTCGGCCTCAAGTCGGGCTCCCTCTACCCCTTGCTCATCCGGCTGGCCGAGCGCGGTCTGCTGGAGTCCGGCTGGGACGAGGCTCGGGGTGGCAAGCCGCCTCGCCACCTCTACCGGATCACGGCGGCGGGCACCGAGCAGGTCGCTGCGGCGCGGTCCGCCACGACTCGTCGACAGGCTGTGATCAATGCGGGTCGGACGCCACTTGGGCGAGCCCGCCTCGGTGGTGCCCGATGAGCACCCGGCGAGACGGTCCGTCGGTTCTGGTCGCAGTCGCCAGCAGACTGCTGGCCCACGACGAGGTGGACTGGGCCCGGGCGATGACCGGCGAGCTCCCTCACGTCACCGGCCGTCTGGAACGCTGGCGCTTCGCCCTCGGCTGCGTCGGAACGGCTCTGTTCCTCCCCATGCGTCGCCCCGGCGTGGTCGGTCTGGTGGTCGGCCTGGCTGTGATGGACGCGGCCGAGGTCGCCTGGGCGCTGGCTCGCTTCGCCGGTCTGCGCACCGCCTTCGGCACCTGGGCGGCAGTCGCCGCCTGCGCCGCGGTCCTGCTTCTCTACGTGGTCGCCGGAGCTGCCCTCGCGCGGCGCCTGCACCGCGGCCCGACCGAGCCGACCCGCACCGCCCTGCTCGGCGGCCTGGTCGTCGCGCTCACCTGGGTCGGCCTGGGCGCAACCACGTCGACCGGCGCCACGGCATACGGGGGCCTGCCCATGCTCGTCGGCTTCCCGCTCGCCTGCCTCGCCATCGGGGCGGTCGGCACCCGGCGCGGTGGTTCCGCAGCCGGACGCCGGGGCGTGGCCCTCGCGGCAGTCGTCGCCGGACTGGGCTGCTTCCTGGTCTGGACGGGCGAGACGGTGGCCGGCAGCGGTCGCCCCTACGACCCCGGTCTGCTTCGTGACTTCCATACGAGCGGAGCCCCCGATCTGGCGACGTATGCCGTGAGCGACAGCCTCGGCTCGGCCATGATGCTGCTGCTCGTCGTCCCGATGCTCACCCTCGTCCTGGGCCTGGTCGGCGCCTCGGTCACCGGGGCCGTGGTGAGGCACCGGGCCGCTTGAGCCGCCTCGTCGGGTGATCCGGGCGGCCGGCCCGGCGTGGAAGGATGACCGGTGATGCCCGCCGCCGACCCCAGCCGACTCGTTGCGGCGGGGAACACCGACGCCGACACCCTGTACGACGACTTCACCGCCTGGGTGCAGCGGCAGGGGCTGACGCTCTACCCGCACCAGGACGAGGCGATCGTCTCCCTGCTCGCGGGCGACCACGTCATCCTGGCCACGCCGACCGGCTCGGGGAAGTCGCTCGTGGCGACGGCAGCGATCTTCGCCGCACTGTCCACCGACCGGGTGTCGTTCTACACGGCCCCGATCAAGGCCCTCGTGAGCGAGAAGTTCTTCGCGATGTGCGAGGTGTTCGGTGCCGACAACGTGGGCCTCCTCACCGGCGACGCCGCGGTCAATGCCGACGCCCCGATCATCTGCTGCACGGCGGAGGTTCTCGCCAACATCGCCCTGCGCGAGGGGCGCGACGCCGATGTCGGCCTCGTCGTCATGGACGAGTTCCACTACTACTCCGAGCCGGACCGTGGCTGGGCCTGGCAGGTTCCGCTGCTCGAGCTGCCGGACGCCCAGTTCCTCCTCATGTCGGCGACCCTGGGCGACATGACCCGCTTCGCCGACGACCTCGAGCGGCGCACCGGCACCGACGCGGTCATCGTCGACACCGCCGAGCGCCCGGTCCCGCTGACGTTCTCCTGGGCGGTGACCCCGCTCCAGGACACCATCGAGGAGCTCGTCGAGTGGGGGCGCGTGCCCATGTACGTCGTCCACCAGACCCAGGCAGCCGCCGCCGACCACGCCAAGTCGCTCGCCACGACCAAGCTGGTCACGCCCGCCGAACGCGACGCGATCGCCGCCCGGATCGCCGACGTCCGGTTCTCCGCCGGCTTCGGCCGCACGCTGTCTCCTTTGCTGCGCAAGGGAATCGGCGTGCACCACGCCGGCATGCTGCCCCGCTACCGGCGGCTCGTCGAGCAGCTCGCACAGGAGGGACTGCTCAAGGTCATCTGCGGCACCGACACCCTCGGTGTGGGCATCAACGTCCCGATCCGGACTGTCCTGTTCACCGCCCTGACCAAGTTCGACGGGTCCAAGGTGCGAGTCCTGCGGGTCCGGGAGTTCCGCCAGATCGCCGGGCGCGCCGGCCGAGCGGGCTACGACACAGAGGGCTACGTCGTCGTCCAGGCACCCGAGCACACCATCGAGAACGCCCGGCGCCTCGCCAAGGCCGGCGACGACCCGGTCAAGGTCAAGCGGGTCCAGCGGGTGAAGCCCGCCGAGGGTTTCGTCGTGTGGACCGAGCAGACCTTCGACAAGCTGACGACGGCCGACCCCGAGCCGCTCGTCTCGCGGATGAAGGTCGACAACGCGATGATCCTCAACGTCGTCGCCCGCCCGGGCAACGCCGTCACGGCCCTGTCCCGCCTCACCAGGGACAACGATGACAGCCCGGCGGGGCGAGCACGCCTGGCGCGCAGGGCGATCCGCCTGGGCCGGAGCCTCCTGGACTCCGGTGTCCTCGTCCGGCTACCCGAGCCGGACCCGACCGGGCGCACGGTCGCCCTCACCGTCGACCTCCCCGCGGACTTCGCCCTCAACCAGCCACTGGCCCACTTCGCGCTCGCGGCCTTCGACGTCCTGGACACCGAGTCACCGACCCACGCCCTCGATGTCGTCTCGGTCGTCGAGGCCGTCCTCGAGCCGCCGCGACCGGTCCTCATGGCCCAGCAGTACGCCGCGCGCGGCGAGGCGGTCGCCGAGATGAAGGCCGACGGGATCGAGTACGAGGAGCGGATGGCGCTCCTGGAGGACGTCACCTGGCCGCAGCCGCTCGCGGAGCTGCTCGGCGCGGCATACGAGATCTACCGGCAGACCCACCCCTGGCTCCCCGAGGACGCCCTCGGCCCGAAGTCGATCGTGCGGGAGATGTGGGAGTCCGGGATGACCTTCACCGAGCTCGTCGCGCGCTACCAGCTGGCCCGGTCCGAGGGAGTCGTCCTGCGCTACCTCACCGACGCCTACCGGACCCTGCGGCAGACCGTCCCCGACACGCACCACACCGACGAGCTGGGCGACATCATCGAGTGGCTCGGCGAGACAGTGCGGCAGACCGACTCCTCGCTGCTCGACGAGTGGGAGGCCCTCACCCACCCGACCGACCCCGGTGCGGTCGCGGAGGTCGTCTCGCACCATGATCCGACGCGCTCGACGCGGCCGGTCACCGCCAACGAGCGAGCCTTCCGCGCGATGGTCCGCGGGGCGATGTTCCGACGCGTCGAGCTGGCCGGGCGCGACGACGTCGACGGCCTGGCCCGGCTCGAGACGAGCGGTGGCCCGATGGACCGCGACGCCTGGGACGAGGCGCTGGGCGGCTACTGGGACGACCACGACCACATCGGCACCGACACCGATGCCCGCGGCCCCCAGTTCTTCACGATCGTCCCGTATGCCGCGGACGCGGACGGGCCGCGGCGCTGGCTGGTGACCCAGACCCTGGCCGACCCGGCGCAGGACCACGACTGGGTCATCGAGGCCACCGTCGACCTCGATGCCAGCGACGAGGCCGGCGAGCCGGCCCTGACGACGACGGCGCTCCGCCGGCTCTGACCCGGTCAGCTCTGGTCGAGCTCACGGGCCAGCCGGGCGCGGGAGGAGATCGCGCGCGGCGAGGTGACGACGAAGGCCAGCACGAGCAGCCCGGCCCCGCACCCCAGCATGACCCACCACCCCACGTGGGAGGCCGAGGCGAGGGAGGTCCGCAGCGGCCCGGTGAGCGCGGCGAAGGTCACGGCCGGCAGGATCGCCACCCCTAGGGAGGAGCCCGCCTGGCGGCTGGTCGAGGCGATCGCGGCCGCGACGCCCGCCTGCTGCCGCGGCATACCCGAGACGGCCGCGTTCGTGACCGGCGCGTTGAGCGAGCCGAACCCGATGCCGAAGACCAGGTAGGCCAGGCCCAGGTTGGCGATCGAGGTCGTCCCGGTCAACCGCAGGAGCAGGACGGCGCTGGCACCGACGCCCAGCCCGGCGATCACGAGCGGCAGCCGCGGGCCGCGACTCCCCACGATCCGCCCGGAGAACGGGGCCACCACGGCCGTCGCGACGGCCATCGGCAGGGTCATCAGACCGGCCTCCAGCGGGGTGAACCCACGCACCTCCTGCAGGTACAGGGTGTTGAGGAAGAGGAAGCCACCCATCGCGCAGAACCCGAGGACGGCCCCGATAACGGACCCGCAGAACGGGATGCTGCGGAAGAAGCGCGGGTCGAGCAGCGGCTCGGCGCGGTGCCGCTCGACCACGACCAGACCGACCGCGGAGGCGACGGCGGCGACGACGAGGAGCACGACGGTGGGCGACCCCCATCCCAGGTTGCGACCCTCGATGATCCCGTAGGTGAGCGTGGCGAGCATGAGCACGATGAGCCCCTGCGCCAGCGGGTCGGGCCGGCGCGGCCGGTCGGCGCGCGACTCCGGCACGAACCGCGCGGTGAGGACGAGCGCGACGAGCACGACAGGCAGGTTGACCCAGAAGATGGCCCGCCAGCCGAGGGAGGCGACGAGCACTCCGCCGACGACGGGACCCAGGGCCATGCCGAGCCCGACCACCCCGCCCCACACGCCGATCGCGCGGGCCCGCTCGCGCGGTTCGCGGAAGGTGTTGGTGATGATCGACATCGCCACCGGGTTGAGCATCGACCCGCCGACGGCCTGCACCATCCGGGCCCCGATGAGCTGTGTGGGCGACTGGGCCACCGAGCACAGGACCGACCCGACACCGAAGGCGACTAGCCCGATCTGGAAGACGCGGCGCCGTCCGACCCGGTCCGCGACCGAGCCGCCGAGCATGAGCAGGCTGGCCAGGACCACGGTGAAGGCGTCGACGACCCACTGCAGCTGGGTCGAGCTGGCGCCCAGGTCCCGGCCGATCGACGGCAGGGCGACGTTGGTCCCGAGCACGTCGATGCCGACGACGAACAGGCTGAGGCAGCAGATCCCGAGGATCAGCCGGCGACGGGCGGCGGTGAGGCCCTGCACCGCCGGCGGCGACTCCTGCAGGGCGCTCACGCGTCGGCCCCGGCACGCATCTTGTCCACGAGCCGGAGCAGCTCACGGCGCTCTCCCGCGTCCAGCGCGGCCACCAACGGCGGCACGACGTCGGTCGTCTCGCGCACGTCGGTGATGAGCTGTCGCCCGGCATCGGTGATGGCGACGATCTTGCGCCGGCCGTCGTCCGGGCTGGTCTCGCGGCTGACCAGCCCACGCTGGAGCAGGTCACCGACGATCGCGGACATGGCCGAGGCGTCGACGCCCATCAGTTCGGCCAGCTCCCGTTGGGACCGGGCGGTCCCTTCAAGGCGCCGCAGGGCGCGGAACCGGCTCCACGGCATACCGATCCGACCCTCGAACAGCTCCCGACCGGCGCCTTTGTGGTCCATGACGAGGGACATCAGGGCCAGCCAGACCGCCGCCGCGGTGGGACTTCTCCTTGTAGGCATACAACCATTGTATGACTACAACCAATCTCCTCCCACACCGGGGCGAAGACTCAGGCGACGTATGCCGTGAGCTCGGCCGCCAGGTCGGGGTTCACCCGGGCCACGAGATGGGTTCCCTCGGCCCGGTGCTCGCTCGCCACGACCTCGCCCTCGGAGTGGACCCGGCTGACCAGGTCGCCACGGTCGTAGGGGACGACGACGTCGACGTCGACGTCGGGTCGCGGCAGCTCGACCCCGATGAGCGCCTGCAGCTCCTCGATCCCCGCGCCGGTCCGGGCCGACACGGCGATCGCGTGCTTCTCGTGGCGCAGGATCCGGTCGACGACGTCAGGGTCGGCGATGTCGGCCTTGTTGACGACGATGACCTCCTTGACGTCGGTCGCGTCGACGTCGGCCAACACGGCCCGGACGGCGGTGATCTGGCCCTCGGGGTCCGGGTGTGAGCCGTCGACGACGTGGAGGAGCAGGTCGGAGTCGGCCACCTCCTCCAGCGTCGAGCGGAACGCCTCGACGAGCTCGTGCGGCAGCTGCCGGACGAAGCCGACCGTGTCGGTGAGCGTGTAGTCGCGCCCGTCGAGCGTCTCGGCCCGCCGGACCGTCGTGTCGAGGGTGGCGAACAGCTGGTTCTGGACGAGGACACCGGCACCGGTGAGCCGGTTGAGCAGCGAGGACTTGCCGGCGTTGGTGTAGCCCGCGATGGTGACCGACGGGATGTGGTTGGCGCGTCGTGACCCGCGCTTGGTGTCGCGGTGCGTCTTCATGCCCTTGATGTCCCGGCGCAGCTTGGCGATCCGGGTGTTGATCCGGCGCCGGTCGAGCTCGATCTTGGTCTCACCGGGACCGCGGGAGCCGATGCCCTCACCGCCGGCCACCCGGCCACCGGCCTGGCGGGACATCGACTCGCCCCAGCCACGCAGTCGCGGCAGGAGGTACTGGAGCTGGGCCAGCTCGACCTGGGCCCGACCCTCACGGCTCTTGGCGTGCTGGGCGAAGATGTCGAGGATCAGGGCGGTCCGGTCGATGACCTTGACCTTGACGATGTCCTCCAGCGACCGGCGCTGGGAGGGCGCGAGCTCGCTGTCGCAGATCACCGTGTCGGCGCCCTCGGCGATGACGATGTCGCGCAGCTCCTCGGCCTTGCCCGAACCCATCCAGGTCCCCGGGTCCGGCTTGGCCCGGCGCTGCATGAGCCCGGCGAGGACGGTCGAGCCGGCGGTCTCGGCGAGCGCGGCGAGCTCGCGCAGGGAGTTCTCGGCGTCGGCGACGGTGCCCTCGGTCCACACCGAGGCGAGGACGACCCGCTCCAGGCGCAGCTGCCGGTACTCGACCTCGGTGACGTCCTCGAGCTCGGTGGAGAGGCCCGCCACGCGACGGAGCGCCTCGCGCTCCTCGCGGTCGAGCTGGTCGCCGTCGAGGGAGGTCGGGTCGCCGTCGAGGTCGATCTCGGCCTCGGCCAGTGCCTCGGCCTGTTGGGTGAAGTAGTCGTGGTGTGGCGCAGTCATGTTGCCCCTAGGGTCTCACTCCTTCGCCGATGCGGGCGAATGCTTATCCCGCCCGTACCCTCGTGCGGTGACCACGCAGGACGGCGACCTCGCCGCCGACGACGCCCGGACCGCCGTCGACGGCATCGACCCCGCCGACCTGGCAACGGCGCTTCGCGTCCTGGACGAGCTCACCGAGCTCCCGCCCGGCCACCCCGACATCCACACCGTCAAGCGGGCCACCGGCCGGATGTACCGCCGGATCCGCAAGACCCGCCGCGCGGACGCCCGCCGTCCGGACCAGGAGGCCGACGCCGCCGTCCTCGCGAGCACGGCCACCGGCTCGCCGATGCGGATCGACGACGAGACCCGCGGCATACCTCTCGTCTCGAACTCCAGAGGCGCGTATGCCGGTGAGCTGAGCAAGGCCCGCGGCTGCTACATCTGCCATGCGGACTACACCCTGGTCGACGCGTTCTACCACTGGCTCTGCCCGGACTGCGCCGCGATGTCGCACGCCAAGCGCGACCAGCACACCGACCTCACCGGCCGCCGCGCGCTGCTCACCGGCGGCCGCGCCAAGATCGGCATGTACATCGCCCTCATGCTGCTGCGCGACGGCGCGCACCTCACGATCACAACCAGGTTCCCGCGGGACGCGGTGCGCCGGTTCACCGAGCTCGCCGACAGCCCGGAGTGGATCGACCGGCTCAAGATCGTCGGGATCGACCTGCGCGACCCCACCCAGGTCGTCGCCCTCGCCGACGACGTGGCGGCGGCCGGCCCGCTCGACATCCTCATCAACAACGCGGCCCAGACGGTGCGCCGCAGCCCGGGCGCCTACTCCCACCTGGTCAACGGCGAGTCCGAGCCGCTGGACACCCACGGCCCGCTGCCCGAGCTGGTCACCTTCGACCGGATCAGCGAGGCCCACCCGGCCGCCCTGCTCGGCTCGCTCGCCCAGCACCCGGTCCCGCACGCCGACCTGGACGCCGCCGCGATGACCCGGCTCGCCCTCTCCGCAGGACACGCGAGCCTCGAGGCCCACGTCGCCGGCACGGCCATCGACGCCGGCGGCCTGCTGCCGGACCTGCAGCGTTCGAACTCCTGGACCCAGACCGTCGAGGAGGTCGACCCGCTGGAGCTGCTCGAGGTCCAGCTGTGCAACTCCACCGCGCCGTTCATCCTCGTCTCCCGGCTCCGCCCGTCGATGGCCGCGTCCACGGCCCGGCGCACCTACGTGGTCAACGTGTCGGCGATGGAGGGCCAGTTCTCCCGCCGCTACAAGGGCGCCGGCCACCCGCACACCAACATGGCCAAGGCCGCCCTCAACATGCTCACCCGGACGAGCGCCCAGGAGATGTACGAAACCGACCGGATCCTCATGACCGCCGTCGACACCGGCTGGATCACCGACGAACGCCCACACGACGAGAAGCTGCGGATCGCCGCCGAGGGCTGGCACGCCCCGCTGGACCTCGTCGACGGCGCCGCCCGCGTCTACGACCCGATCGTCCGCGGCGAGGCCGGCGAGGACCTGCACGGCATCTTCCTGAAGAACTTCGAGCCGCACCCCTGGTGACCCCGTATGCCGGTCAGCCGGCCCCGGCATACGGCTCGAGCTTCGGGCACCTGCTGCCCTTGGGCCCCGCCAGCCGCTCGAAGTGCCACCACTCGTTGGCATAGCGGCGGCACAACCCGAAGCGGACGCCGTTGGTCTCCAGCCACTGTGCGGCAGCCCGCGGAGCGACGTCGATCGCACCACCCTTGACATGCTCGGACTCATCCGGTGGCAGCACCCACTTGCGCGCCTCCGCGGCCGAGCCGTAGCGGGCGATGGCCTGGTCATAGAGCTGCTGCTGGGTCGCCGCGTCACGATGCGCCGACACCACCTCGATGGTGATGCCCTGCGCCGCGGCGGCATCGCGGGCCGCCTCGAACGAGGCTCGCATCCTCGGCTGCAGACCCTCCAGGTCGTCGCTGCCGGTCGGAGCGTGCGGGTCCACCGGACCGGACTGCGCCGACGGTCCCTCGACGACCGAGGTCACCGCGCCGGCTCGGGCCTGCTCGATGCGCGCCGACACGGCGTCCCACGCAGTCGGGCCCGTCCCCACGGTCACCAGCGCGGCCACGGCGATCCGCGCGGCGCGCACCCTGGCCTCTCGCCGCGGACGCGGTGACCCGAACGTCAGCCCCCGGCTCACCGGTATCGGCTGGCTCGTCATGCGCTTCCTCCCTCGTCGCTGCCTCGTCGCTCCCCCGCCACGGACGACTGTATACCCGGTATATACCCGGCGCAGGGCCTATCGTCACTCGCGATGCCAGATCACTACTTCACCGCCGCACCGGCGAGCCGGGACGCACGGGCCACCCTGCGGGTTGCGCTCGCCGGTCGACCGGTCGAGGTGGTCACTGCCTCCGGGATCTTCAGCCCCAGGGGCATCGACAAAGGGACTCGCGTGCTGCTCGAGGAGGTGCCCGCGCCGCCGCCCACGGGCGACTTCCTCGACCTCGGCTGCGGCTGGGGGCCGATCGCGCTCACTCTGGCCCTTCGCTCCCCCGACGCCACCGTCTGGGCCGTCGATGTCAACGAGCGCGCTCTTGACCTGGCGCGAGTCAACGCCGCCTCGCTCGGGCTGGACCGGATGCAGGCGAGCCAGCCGGACGGCATACCGACGGACCAGAGGTTCGACCTGATCTGGTCCAACCCGCCCATCAGGGTCGGCAAGGCCGTCGTCCACGACCTCATGACCACCTGGCTCCCGAGGCTGCGACCCGGCGGCACGGCATACCTCGTCGTGCAGAAGAACCTCGGCGCCGACAGCCTCCAGACCTGGCTCACCGCGAACCTCACCGGCAGCCCGTATGCCGTGTCGAGGCACGCGACGTCCGGCGGGTTCCGAGTCCTGCGGGTCGAGCGGACGGGGTGAACCACGTTGCGCCGGAAGGACATTGACCGCGCTGTCTCACTGTATGCCGAGCGCCAGACCTCCCTGGTCACGGCGAGTGAGTCGTTCGTCGAGCTGGTGACCTCGATCATCGACGACGCCGGCATCAACTACCTCAGCGTCACCGGGCGGGCCAAGGGGGTCGCCTCGTTCGCCGGCAAGGTGCACCGGCTCGCGGCCGAGCGCGAGGAGCCGTTCGACCCGCTCGTCGTCATCACCGACCAGGTCGGCCTGCGCGTCATCACCTACGTCGAGGGCGACGTGCTCGCCGTCGCCGACCTGCTCCGCCAGCAGCTCACCGTGCTCGAGGAACGTGACCTCGGCCAGGAGACGGCCAGCGAGGGCCGGTTCGGCTACGCCAGCCGGCACCTGCTCGTGTCGCGCGACTCCGGCGAGGGCACTTCATACGACCCGCTGCGCTGCGCCTCGGTCCAGCTGCGGACCGTCCTGCAGCACGCGTGGGCCGAGTTCGAGCACGACGTCCGCTACAAGGGCACCGTGCCGCCGGAGCAGGTACCCGACCTCGACCGTCGGTTCACCCTCGCCGCCGGGCTGCTCGAGCTGGCCGACCGCGAGTTCTCCGCGATCCGGGACCGGCTCCAGGCCGGCCTGTCGGTGGGCGTCGTGGAGGCCGACACCACGGACCCGCGGATCAGCCCACGCGAGCTGGCCACCTTCCTCGCCGGCCGCTACGCGAGCGCCGGCTGGTCACGCACCGAGCAGTACGAGTGGATCGGCGGGCTGCTCCTCGAGGTCGGGATCGACTCCCTCGACGAGCTGACGGCCGGGCTGCGCAATGTCGACAGCGACGCCGTGACGGCGGCGATGGGCTACAAGTACCCGCCCGGTGCGGTCCGCCGACTCGACGACGACCTGCTCGCGGCCTACGGCGGGCGCTATCTCGACCTGCCGACCAACACCCGCCGCCGCGAGGCGTTGGCCGGTCGGCTCTCCCGGCTGACCGACGCGACGGCCTGACCCTTGCCGTTCGACCGGGTCAGAAGCGAGCGTCTCGCACGAAGGGCAGTCCGGCCGCCAGGATCGCGCGGTCCCACGTGTCGAGGTCCAGGCCCTCGATCCGGGCCTGGGACAGCAGCACCCTGTCGAACGGGTCGTGGCGGCCCAGCCCTTCGACCTCGTCGATTCCTGCGGCGTGCTCGGCAAGGAGTGGCAGCGACCGGAAGCCGGACTGGCTGATGGCGGCGAGATAGCCGTCGTCGATTCGCAACCTTCCCGTCCGACGATTGATCGGGATCTCCCAGATGCTCACCGAGGACACGAAGACCTGTTCGCCCGAGGCGACGTCCTGCGCCCGGCTGCCGAGACGTTCACCGCCGGCCAGCAGGTCCAGCAGCACGTGGGTGTCGACGAGCATCAGATCGGGCCCTCGGTCATCAGCGCGATGAGGTCGGCATCCGGATCGTCGAAGGTCTCGGGGTCGTCGTCGATCTGGCCACGCAGGAGCCCCAAGGTCACGCCCACAGGTCGGTACGGGACGAGGGTCGCGATCGGCTTTCCGGCGCGGGCAATGGTGACGGACTCACCCGCCTCGACCCGCTCGAGCAGCCGCGACAGGTGGGTCTTG